>Ga0228711_1007734_pt1 | contig 15436 bp, 5 predicted proteins | sample MedpolnodulmetaG_2_FD_177996 | JGI IMG/M metagenome (GOLD analysis project Ga0228711, IMG submission 177996) | Root nodule microbial communities from Medicago polymorpha collected in Santa Monica, California, United States - brown nodules | ecosystem: Host-associated > Plants > Roots > Nodule...
AATGATTAAATTAAGTAATTAATTTGTCACTTCCAAATAATACTTTTCTAGTGCTTATTTCGCTCACACAATTATGTACCCCTATTAATTAAGGATACAACCCCACTATATAATCTTAGGTCAAAAATTGGGGTATGACAATTTAATTCACAACTCTCTATCTTTCCTTACATTTTGTCTAGGATCATCTAATTCGACTACACTGTATTCTTTATTTGTTTTTACACTTTATAAGTTCCTATATAACATTCGCCTTAAGTTCTTTAATTAATTCTTTTCACTCTCTCACTCCTCAAATAGTAATAATTCCAAGATCGTTATTATTTTACGGAGATTATATTTAACTTCGTCAGTTACTCGAAAAACGCCTACTTCATAATTCCCATATCATCGTCCTTTTTCACTCCTACATCCCTTCATATTTTATACCCTCTTAATCGATTTACCACATTAGACCTTTAAATAATCCCAAGGGATTACTCTCGTCATTACCACTCCGATGTGAACTACCTATCTATATCTCTTCTACATCTCCTTCAACTAGTTAAACTACTTCACCGTTTTAGGCTCATCTCTAATTCAAGGGACCTATATTTACCTTAGTCATCTATCTTAAACGTCCTCCTTGTACCCCTCCTATTATTGCATTTCACTCCCTAGTGCCAGGTCATCTTTAACATCATCAGGTTCTCATAGGTTATTATCTTCAGTTCATATTTAAACTTGTTTTTATCCTGAGACAACCGCTTCTATTTATGCTCGAACAGACTACCTCATCTAGATATTTAGTTTAGGAATCCTTACTTTTACTTTACTACTAATAGCTTTCTTAAAATCACTATTGCTTTTATAGATGTTGAAGAGTCCACTAGAAGGATTCTGCTGAAATTTCATTATCAACGCATCATGACCTAGGCGTGGTGTTTAAATCATAACTCAGTTTCTAGAGGTGCTAATGGATTCAAACCAATGGGAAATGAAATCTAACATCCATATCTACAACTTTCATGATGACACCTAAATCCAATTCTGAACAAAAAGTGGTGGAAAAATTTATTTTCTTAAGGTTGGGAGAGATCCACGACTGTGCTGATCCACGTGTCGTATTATGATCATAACTCACATGGCCCATGCGTTAAACATGCATGGTCATGTGTTTCACCCAAGGTATGCAGAAATCGCAGTTTTATGCGATTTCGTCTTGGGGGACCTTCCTAAACTCCGTTTTTCAACGCAAAACTCGCCAAACTCGTCCCAAATCATCACTCTAAGGTTACCCTATCATTTCAACACTAATTCTCCATTAACCTACCAGATTATCTACTCTTTTTAAGGCTATTAACTCAATTCAAAACTCTAAACTAGATTCTCTCAATTCTAATCTTTCAACATCATCTTTAATTCATTCATATTCATCCTCTCATCAAAATTCACTTCATAACAACAACAACAACAACATATTTAAATTCGGAAGTTACGGCTTTTGTCTCTCTTCTTGGCGGGTAGGGTTTTCTTCTTCTCTTCTTTCTACGTTTCTGAAAAAGTGCTATTTTGATTTCTGAGCTTTCTATTTATATTAGGGAACATGGGTCTTTCACTTGAGACTATCTTTCTCTCGTCTTCTTATCATAAATTTACTTCCCCCCTCCCCCACTTATTTATTACTTATAACTCTGCACCTCCTACTTCTATTATTTTATTGAATTCCCCTCATCATCATATTAATCCTCATATCACATCATTACTCATCAAAACTCTAAAGAAAAGTGCATCATCATCATAATCATAATTAAGACTCCACCTATTTAATTTTATTTAATTAATTAATTAAAAATCGGTGTGTTACATGTAAGGACAAAGTTTAGGACCTCTGTTTTCTTTGGGTTGGCTAAAGTGAATAACATGCAATCATCCATAAAGAGGAGTGTGTGATTTTTGGTGTGATTCTTGCAACTTGAACACCATGTAGAGAATTTTTTTGGATTTCCTAATCCAACAAACCAATCAAGACATTAGCAAAACAATTGAATAAGTAAGTGGAAAAAGGGTCACCTTAGCATATGCCCCTTTTTGGACTAAAACTACTACTAGGTTGGCCGTCAACAAGCGCTTGATGAGAAATTGTGGTTATCCATCCCATGATGGTGTTGACAATCCTCTATGAAAAACTTTTTACCTGCAGATCACCCCCTAATATAAATGACCACTGCATTCAATCATACGCATTGTCCATATCTATCTTGAAAGCCATTACCCCATTTCTTGCCATTGGTATTCTTTTTTGAGTCGGTGGTAGCATTTCATTGCAACGAGGGCATTATCTTTGATTAGGTGACCTTTGAAAGAATAAATATGTTATTCGTTAACACTATTAGGGAGTTACCCTCATTTAAAATACCCAACAAGATCAACAATAACTTCCCCAACGATATTCCAATATTTTTTGAAAAACAAAGATGGAAGATCGTCAGAGTTTGGGGCATTTAAAGTATGTTTTTGGTTCATTTTCTTTTTAACTTCCTCCGACATAAAGGCCTTTATACTTCCTCAACCCCTTCATTATTGCAGACCATAGAGAGCTATTTTTCATGAGTGTATTAGTCAACATAATCTCCTTACACATGTCACCCGTCCTATGGTCACTAATATCGTTGTCAATGGACTTCAACAAACCTTGTCTTTTTTCTCTGATCCAGCCACCATATAATCCTAATGTCCAAAACAGCACCATAATCTTGGATTTTGAAAATTCATATGCAAACGGATCAAAAGGATAAAAATGACATGAAAAAAGATAAAAGATGAAATCGTTATGCAAAATTAAGTTCAGGAAAAACGTGAGTAATTTTGGCAGAATAAAAATAACAAAGGCATCAAGTCTCAATTCTAATAATATAACCTTATCGATAAATGCTCTGAAATACTTTGACACCAAGTCAAACATAATTCGCACATTTTTTTATTGGAAATAGTTCTTACAAATTTATTGAATATTATATCTCTAACTATGTTCAACATTTGAGAAACTTGAAAATGTTAAGTTTAAGAATTAATCAAATGAACGGCTCAATTGAAGGTATCAATATTACCAAACAAAAATAATTAATTGGTTTGATTTGTAAATATATTTTCTTTCATCTAACCAAGGCAGTATTTCATAATTGCTTCACGGGATGGATTTGGGGATGGATTGTTACAATGAAGATACATTTCTTATTGATTTTAAATTTTAAATAATTAACAAAAACAATGAAATAAGTTAATTAATGTATATATTGACGCCATTGGAAAAACTTTAAGATTTCTATGACAATGTCAATTTTTTTAAAGATGACAGGACATAGTTAATTATGACAGGACTATGCAATTTAAAGGATTTGGTAGAACTGGATATCAGCCGTAACATGTTTGGTGCTAAACTTCCTGAGTGTTTAAGCAACTTAACAAACCTCAGAGTTCTTGAACTTAGCAATAATTTGTTCAGTGGAAGTTTTCCATCTTTCACTACCAATCTCACATCTCTGGCATACTTATCCTTCTATGGAAATTACATGCAAGGATCATTTTCATTGACCACTTTGGCTAATCATTCCAATCTTAAGGTTCTATATATTTCATCACAAAGCAATGAAGCACACGTTGAAACTGAAAAAACAAAGTGGTTTCCTAAATTTCAGTTGAAGTCACTCATTCTTAGAAATTGCAACCTTAACAAAGACAAAGGAAGTGTCATTCCTACTTTTCTTTCATATCAATATCATTTGATACTGATGGACCTCTCCAACAACAATATAGTTGGATCATTCCCAAATTGGTTGATGCATAATGATAGCATACAACATTTGGATATATCAAACAACAATTTAAGTGGTTTGCTTCCAGAAGATATATTCCTTCCTAGTGTTAAGTATTTGAACTTTTCATGGAATAGCTTTGAAGGAAATATACCTTCATCAATTGGTAAGATGAAAGAACTTCAAATCTTGGATTTCTCTCATAATCATTTCTCAGGTGAGTTACCTGAACAATTGGCCACAGAGTTGAATGAGTTACTATACTTGAAGCTCTCCAACAACTTTCTACGTGGGAATATTCCTAAATTCAATTCAGTGCATATGTTTGGGTTATTTCTTAATAATAACAACTTTAGTGGAACACTTGAAGATGTATTGGGAAACAACACAGGATTATATTTGCTATGCATATCCAATAATTCATTCTCAGGCACAATTCCTAGTTCAATTGGGATGTTTTCTAACATGACAGTCCTTCTTATGGCTGAAAATCTATTAGAAGGTGAGATCCCTATTGAGATTTCCAACATGTCATATCTTGAAATTATGGATCTTTCTCAAAACAAGTTAATTGGATCAATCCCAAAGTTGAGTAGGTTTGAATCTCTAAAGTTCTTGTATTTGCAACAGAATAATCTCTCTGGATCAATACCATCTGAACTCTCTGAAAGCTATAGCCTACAAGTTCTAGATTTGAGGGAGAACAAAGTTTCAGGTAAAATTCCCAATTGGATGGATAAGCTATCAGAGTTACGTGTTCTTTTACTAGGAGGGAACAACTTGGAAGGAGATATTCCAATTCAATTGTGTCAGTTAAAAAGAATTGACATAATGGACCTATCACAGAACATGCTCAATGCTTCAATACCATCTTGCTTCCGAAATATGTCATTTGGAATGAGACAATATGTTGATCATCATGACGGTCCTATTTTTGAACAGCCATTAACCTTTTGGGGCTACAATATACCAGATGTCATCAATTCGATTGATTTTCCAATGAAAGAAGATCAATTCATTGAAGATCTATATTTGGAAGTGGAGTTCAGAACAAAGCACTATGAATACTTATACAAGGGTAAAGTTCTAGAGAATATGACTGGATTGGATTTGTCATGCAATAAGCTAACAGGTGTCATCCCTTCTCAAATTGGAGACCTACAACAAATTAGAGCCTTGAACCTGTCGCATAATCACTTGTCAGGTCCAATTCCCGTAACTTTTTTTAATCTTACTCAGATAGAGAGTCTTGACTTATCATACAATAACTTGAGTGGTGAGGTACCTTCTCAACTAACTAAGTTGAACGGTTTATCAACCTTCAATGTGTCATACAACAACCTCTCTGGAACACCACCTGGTACAGGACAGTTTGCAACCTTCCTTGAGGACAGCTACAGAGGTAATCCCAGTCTTTGTGGACCACTCCTCGACCGAAAGTGTGAAGGCGTCGAGTCTTCACCATCATCACAAACCAATGACAATGCAGAAAAGGAAACCGATGTGGACATGATAACATTTTATTGGAGTTTCACAGCATCTTATATAACAATACTATTGGCCTTCATAACAGTGTTGTGCATCAATGCACGTTGGCGTATGGCCTGGTTTTATTACATTAGTAAGTTTGTACGTAGATTTTTTCCAACTTTTCCATTGTATTGAAGAGTGTCCGTAGTACCTGTTCAAACTTTATGTGGAGTCGCAAATATTTGGATATTTTAATTTTAATATTTACCGTTAATTTTAGACAGTTTGATGCTGGACATGATTTTAAGATCTTTTTTTTTTTTTTCATTGTTTTTTGTGTGATGTACTTGTCTGCAGTTGTTTGATTTGAAGCTATTGAATATGTTAGTGTTTTTTTTCTGTTTTTTTTTCCTTCATATTAATGCATAATCAATTAGCTAAGGGAGTGTTGGAGTGTACAGATGAATTCTCCTCAATTTTCAAGGTGATCACTGAGTCCATAGTTCATTTTCTGTCTGGCTTGGGTTGCAATGGGTTAATTTTTGCACAACTGATCCCGACCAGAAGCAAGCGCTTATACTCTGTTTTTTCATAGATTTTAATCAGTTTGGATCGGACTGTTTCACCTGAATAGTAGTGTGTTTGAACGGGTTGTAGGTTTTAGCTCATCCCTTATACAGAGCTTGTCATGTTAATAGTCTCATTGAAATGTGGTTGTACTTGTACACTTGTACTAGTTAATTATGTTATCAATTATCTTAGTACTAGTCTCATCCCTATGCTAGAGTATTATTGAAAAGATGAAATGAGAAAGAGCAAAAACTGTTTATTACTCGAGAGCATGCTCTGTCGATGGAATCATTCCCTTCTAGAGAGCCTTGTGTACAATACTAACTCCGATTTAACTGTCTAGTGTACACGTTTATGAATAGGAAACACTCAAGATACTATGAAATTTATTAAGTCGATCATATAACCTTAAGGATGAACTTGAGATATGCCCGTTTGATCTCATCAATTTACGGAAATATTCCAAGTGAGCCTTCGCCTGAACCTTTTGAACCCTTGTACGCTGAAATACAGTTCTTCCAAGTTTTATTTTTAAGCTAGCTTAACAAACCATTATAGGTTAAATTACACCAGGGGTCCTTTAAGTTTGAGGTTTGTAATAAATTGGTCTTTTAAGTTATTTTGTTCACATATAAGTCCTTTAAGTTTGAGGTTTGTAACAAATTGGTCTTTAAGTTATTTTGGTCACACAAAAGTCGTTTAAGTTTGTAAACGTTTTCAATTTAGTCCTTCTGTTAACTAAAACGATGATGTGTTAGAAGGACTAAATTGAAAACTTTACAAACTTAAATGACTTACGTGTGACCAAAATATTTTAAATGACCAATTTGATACAAACCTCAAACTTAAAGGACTTATGTGTGACAAAAATAATTTAAAGGACCGATCTGTTACAAACCTCAAACTTAAAGGAACCCCAGTGTAATTTAACCAAAAATATATAATAACTAGTATCTTGTAGATGCGGTTTATTTGAAGATGAAAAAGTTAGTGATTCATTTATCTCATTTGCCACACGTATTTTTTTTGCAACACTTATTTTATTCTTACAACTTTGTAATAACATTTCATGCATGAACTATATAAAAAAAGAAAAAACGAAAAAAAAGAGAGAGAGAGATTTCATGCATGACTTGCAATCTAAGTTTTATCTATGTTAGACCTGCCTTTGGACGGTGATTGTTTTAGAATTGAGAAATGATAAGTGGACATAAATACAACACCATGGAAAGTTTGGACATTTCAACTATATAAAGTAGGGGCAATTTTGTCAAATCCACACACAGCCATCTTCTCTTCTTTCTCTTCTTTGCGTTTTCACCCTTCCTCCCCGCACCACCTCCTCCTCTTGCCACCGGAGACCCGTTCACCACCGTTCTCATCACCACCTTCCATCACATCGGACACCATCGTCACCACCGTCCTCCTTCACCGTCGTTCTCACAACCACCATCGTCCTCACCACTAGCCACAAACAACACCCTCCACTTCATCTGTTCTCTCTCTCCACCATCCTCCTCACCACCACCGTCATCCTCACCTTCGTCCTCACAATCACCGTCGTCAACGGTGACCATCACCATCGTCTTCACCATCATCAACCCGGTCAGATCTAGATCTTACGTCGCGCCGACGACATCCTCTTCTTTTTCACGCTGCCGGAGCTCCGATGACGTCGTCCGAAATCCGTTTGTTTCTCCTGCCGTCCAAGAGAGATGCAAGACTGAGAGAGAGAGGCAGTTTCATAAGAGGGGAGAGGGAGAGGGAGAGGAAGAGGTAAGGGGAAAAGAATGAGGGGAAAAAAAAAAAATACCGTATAATTACGGTGGTGTCGTATTCTTGTCACAAAAACTGTGTTAACTTATCATTACTGTTTAGAATTACACTACTTTTTATTTTTCAATCCAATTTGCACTCTACGGGTAAACCAATGCCATTAATATTTGCCTTTAGTTTTCTTTTGTCAATAATTAATTCTTCAACCACTAAATTGGTTCATGTCTCTTTAAGTCACTCTCAAATTAGTATATAACTCTATTATTTTTTTAAACTAATCTTTGCCTTTGTCAAAAGTTTCTCAATCTGATCTCTCGTCATGTGACAAAAACAAAAAGACAAGGACCTAATTGACAAATTTTTGACAAAGTGCTTTTGTAAGTACGTTATTCATTATGAGACCCTATGTTTTACAGTTTCTTTCAAAATGTTATTGTTTTTCATTGAAAGGTTTAGCTCTAGTATTTAACACTTTTGTTTTTTTTTTTCTAAAAGTAACTTATTATATTTTTCTAATATCTCAAATGTCAATGTATCTTACTTTGTTTATATCTATGAGATTACAATTAGCTGTTGAACCATGGTGCAGACAGAGGTAGGGGTGGACAAACAGGCGGGTCGGACGGGTTCGGGCTGAAAGTTGGCCACCGAATGAAACCGACGGGCTGGAAACATGAACTCACTCATGACCATTTAAAGTGTCGATTTTATCGGGTATCGGTTTGGTCGGGTGTCGGGTTTGTCGGGAGGTTTTGCAGTCTGCGTGTGATTTTGGCAGTTTGTGTGTCTCGAGAGAGGGAGTATTACAGGGCGTGGTCTTGAAATGTGAATAAAATAAAAAATTGCAGTGTAACTCGGGCGGGTTCGGTCACTGTTGGGTTGGCTTTTGAAAACCGAACCCGCCCACTCCAATTCGTCTGAAACCGAAAATCAATGAACAGTAACCCAACAACCCGCAACCACCCACCCCGTTTGACCATTTTTCGGTTCGGTTTTCCGGGTTGGGCCGGTTCGCAGGTTTTTTGTCCACCCCTAGACATAGGTATATGACATTGATTAGCGTGTTTATTAGAGTACCAGTATTTGCTTCGTGCAACGCACGGGCAAAAAGAGGTTAATGTAGTAAATTGAATTATGGGCTCTTAAGAAAATAACAAAGTAAATAAGCTAAATTGTCGTTCATATAATTTAAATTATATAGTTACTCTATAACAACTAATAAATAAAACAACTGTCATAGTCATCTCAACGTTTAGCCTGTGTCCTACAATGTTGTATTTTAATCATGAAATGACCACAAAAAAGTCTCAAAACAATTAAATAGCTTATTAGCGAAGATAACAATCAAAAGATGCCCTTGTGGACAATGAACATGGTAAGACGAGAGAGAAAATGATTGAAATAAAAAACATAATAACTAATTAAAGACATAAACTAAATACATATACCCCCATGGTAAGATGAGAGAGAAAATGATTAAAATAAAAAACATAAACTAAATACTTATATCCCAATGTTTGAAGAATATGAAAATTTAGACTTAAATCAAGTACTTATAGCCCCCATGTATAAGAAATATTGATTAGTTTGAGGTTAACATATATATATATATATATATATGATTTATGTAATATGCGGAGAGAGAAGAAGAAGAGAGTGAGAGATTGAAAGTGTGGATATTTGAATTTGAGTTTTAATTGTGGGTGAAGTTTGTCATGTAATTTAATTGAATTATGAACAAAAGACATGTTTACAACTACTATCTTGTTGGATTAATGGATTAATGGACTAACAAAATGGGGAGTGTTTGTATCTTACTGAGAGAGTGGAAAACTTAAAATACACTATCCAGAGGAAGATTTTTTAAGTTACATCCTATTTTCTTTTTATACTGGGCCATGAATTTATCCAAAGGAAGGTTTTGTATATTTTATTCAATATTTAGTTAACTCAATTATATAACTGAAGAAGAGACCTATAGATTTACAGGAATATGAAACACAATCAATTATACAGTTCTAAGGAAGATGATTCGTTAAGTCTCTCGTGTTCTTTGAGAACATATTTTTGAATCTATCCAAACAAATGGGTAAACAAAAAATTGAGTCTTAAGATTTTGTCTACGTTTATAAAAATAAATTATAATAAAATAATTTTGTCTAAGTTTACAAAGATAAATTAAAACAAATGAAGTAAATGTTTACTCAAACTGAGGCCACTCTAATTTTGTTTCCATAATAGTTGTTTCTCTATTATTACCAACGGATTAGAAGATATTATTAAAAAATATTAAGTAAATTGTGCATAAACAATAATAGTGATACTAATTTTTCTAAGAAGAAACTGTATATTATTTTCTAGAGAATGATCAATATAAAAAATAAAATCACAATTCAAAAATAGACTTAATACCTTTCATTGAAGGTTTATCATCTTTCCAATTCTTTTATTGATAGATCTATAAAAGGGAGTAAAAAATAGGGAGTGTTTGTATGATATTGAGAGAGTGGAAGACTGAAAATACACTATTCAGATAAAAAAAAATTGTAAGTCTCTCGTGTAGTGTTTTACATTCTATTTTTTTTTTTACCCAGGGCCATGAATTTATATCAATTTTGCATATTTTCTTCAATATTTAGCTAACTCAATCATATAATTTAATAGACTTAAAAATTTACAGTGATATAAAACACAATCAATTATACAGTTCTGAATAAGAACAACACAGTTTTGGTTTAAAAATTACTCATAATATATACATAAACTTATTGTAACTATACTGCTAGTCTAACACCATGTTTTTAAGTTCAATACCCAAGAAAATAACCTGTCAAAACAGAATAAACAAAGGTAAATTAAAACAAATTAATTTTGTCTATTTTTACAAAGATAAATTAAAACAAAGGAAGTAAATGTTTACCCGAAATTGAGGTCACTCTAATTTGTTAAACCATAATTGTTGTTTCTCTATTATTACCAACTTATCAGAAGATATTATTAAAAAATATTAAGTAAATTGTGCATCAAAAACAATAGTGATGCTAATTTTTCTAAGGATAAATTGTATATTATTTATTCGATCAATACAAAAAATAAAATCACAATTCAAAAAGAGACTTAGTATCTTTCAAAAACGTGTTCACATATACACACGGTATGTCTTATCATGATTGTCTTTCATAAACTTATCATATCAAGTTAAAATAATGTTCACGTATAATTCAATATTACAGAGTTACCCATAGAAACTAAGGAATAATGATATAAAACTTGAAATAAAAATCATTTCCAAAAATCAACTCCGTATACTATCTGATGTGTCATATGCCCTTAGTGACGACCTTTTATGGGATCACTAATATCTCTCCATTTTCAGGATGAAGTATCTTTTATGTGATCACGACCATCTCCATTATATGGCTGAAGTAGGATTGCAAAGATATTATCAACTAATTCATACTTGATACAACCATTATCATCCTTTTGCATTTCTCACCAATTACATTCTATAATTTTGGTTCCAATATACCATAGAGAATGGTATTCTCTTATTCACCTTACGATGTTATCTGGCTACATCACCTTGCAAACACAAAATTCTACTAATAAAGGTGTATTCTGCGATTTGATAAGGATGCTTGTCAAATATGATGTAGTTGTTGTCCATGTACAATTTTGAATTCAGAACCAAAGAGAGAAAATAAAAAAGAATACTCATACTCATTTAACAAAGGCACCAAATTGGATAAATGCTTTTTATATACCTTCAAGAAAATTTGAAGAAGTACTCTCAAAATGTGATGATTTGGCAAGGATGGCTTTAGAATTTGACACATAGGATTTGAGGCTCCAAATTGAGTCAATGTTTTTTATTTACCTTCAAGAAAATTTGAAGAAAATTGTTAACTCTTACCCAATATTCAGTCCTAATAGTTTGTTATCAAGGAAACAATATTGATTATTAAAAGTTCCAAATATGATGCATATTATGAACTAAAAAAGCTAGACCAAGTAAATTAAGGAACATAGTTTATCAAAAAACTTTAATTTCATGTGAATCTAATCAAATCACATAACAGTGGCAGAATACAAAATTTATTACCTTACCATCACAACAGAAAAGATATGAACCTGTAAAAAAATTATATATAAACGAAGTGTTAGTTCATTGATAAGAAAATTAGAAATCCAAATAACTAAAGGCAAATACTCTATTAAAAACTGGTTACTAAATTACAATCTGTGAGTTTGAATATATTTTATTTGAAAATCCCAAAAGCATTTCGAAATTCAACATGGTAAATGTAGATAAATGCTTGGTTTTTTAAAACATAACAACAACCATGCTTACCAATGTAAAAATATTAATTAAGACTTTTATAGAATGATATACAACTCTATATGATTGTTATCTTAGCTACATAAACCAAATTCTCATTTGCTGGAAGGACTTCAAACTGCCCATAGGAAAACCATCTTCCTTTTCTGTAGAATGGTGTGGTGATTTTGTGAGAGGGTTGAGAATGATGGTAAGAAGATGGTTTATAAATCATCTCAGAAGTAAACTTGATAGATCTATAAATGAATGAGTGGGTTTTAAAGAGGATGAAGAGAGGAAGATTATGGTGGTTTTATTTTTGGGTATTGGCAGACGGATTTGATGGGAAATGAAGAAAGAAGGTGGAGGAAAAAGGGTTTCATGGAGGGGGGTGAGAAAAATGTGAGAGAGTGGGAGGAAGAGATAGAGAGAGTTGTGATGAGTTTGTGGGTGTGAGAGAGAAAGTGAGGAAAAAAAGGAAAGAAGTTTAGAGTGAATGAGAGACAAAGGATATAGAAAGTGATATTTTTGGGGATAAAAGAAAAAGTAGGAGGGAGAGGAGGATTTAAAATATTTTGAAATTTGAATTGAAGAGGGAAATGTGTGATATGATATTTTATTGTTTGAATTGTGTGAATGCTTAAAATAGCAAAAATAAAATTAGTTTTTAATGATGATGTGGCATTAGGGTGTTTACGGGTTGACACATAGGATTAGGAGACCAAAAACTGGAGGAGGCTTGTATTTTATTAAGATTAAGATTAAGATAGTGAATAAACCATAGTTAGTTGATTTGTAAACTATGATTAGTTGATTGATTAGGTAGTTAAGAGTTAGTTAGACTAACTCACCCTATAAATATCTCTTACTATTCTACTTTATTGTTATCTTTTTCATTCTTATTCAATATGAATTACAAGGACTATTCCTACCTATCAAGCCTACTTCTCCAATAAACTTCATCTTTATCCCTTCGATCTTATCGTTTCTGATAGTGTTTAAGCATTTTCGTGAGATCTATCTGATTTAATGAACAAAATGGCTTTTCTAGGTCGCATTGACCTTGGTAAGAGAGGATGGTTTCGCATCTTTCTACTATGGAGATAGCCGTCACTTATTGGAATTGTTTATAGTCACACAATTCGCTGCCACCCATGCGAACCGCAAACCAATTCGCGCGTATTAGTCTGTGGTTCTTTTGCGTACCAATTCGTGTAAATTCGTTGTGTAATTCCCTAAAAGTGGTGAACCGTGTTGAAGATGGAAGCAGCCAGCCAAAAACAATAGAAAGTGGGCGATAGAAAGATGAAGCGGTTGGGTAATAAAGAAGAAGAGGTTTTGGAAAGATGAAGCGGTTTTATGATGTTTTGGTAAAGCAAATCATTCATCTCCCTCCAACCCTCCACATAATCTTTACATTTTTTTTTTGCTGTTTCTGTTGTTGTACGGTGATTTTTACAAGCCTTTTTTTTGTTGTTACCAAGCATTAGCCATTCAAATGGGAGAATAGCATATTTATTCGCCCCTCCACAACCTGTCTATTAACGGATTCCTCAAATCTAACATATCACACAAATCCAAAATACTCAACTTGTGCAAGTTTTCGAACCCGTGGTTCAGAGGCAACAACATGTGCCTTAATGCCAACCGGTTGAACCAATGATGCAGGCGCAATCAGAAGTAATTTTGGTGGATAGGAATCATGATGCAGATGAAGTTGTTAGGAATGTCCAACAACAAAACATCGGAGCACATAATAACATAACCAATTTGGTTGAAAATATTATGGCTCAGATTGGCTTAAACATGGGTTTACATAGGCCAAACTTTGTATCTTCTTTGTCAGAATATGTTTTACAAACTGGACTTTCTAGGGGTTGTAAAATTCCTAAGTTCACAATGTTTGCTGGTGATACCAGTGAATCTACTGTCGAACATATAACACGTTATTTGACGGAGGCTGGAGATATAGCAAACAATGAGAATTTGAGATTAAAATTCTTTCCAAATTCTCTAACAAAAAATGTCTTTACGTGGTTCACCACGCTTGCACCGCATTCCATTCAACATTGAACTCAATTAGAAAGGTTATTCCATGAACAATTTTACATAGGTCAATCTAAGATAAGTCTAAAGGAATTGACGAGTGTCGGGAGAAGAACAACTGAATTTATTGATGTCATGTTAAATAAGTTTGGGTCTCATCCCAAAAGCTAGCTCGAAGGAGGAGGGGACTCAAGCATATTTATACAATCGATTGCTCGGAAACCTGAGCGATGTGGGACATACAACAAACTTCAACACCCACCCTCACGCCTAGCGTGGGCCTGGGTCCAATTCCCACATCGCAATCTTTAACCCGGCTCTGATACCATGTTAAATATGTTAGATAATAAAGTATTGGCTTAAATGCGTTTTTAGTCCCTTAACTATTTATTTGGTATCGCTTTGGTCCCTTAACTAAAAAAAAGATTGTTTGAGTACTTTATCTTTATCTCAGTTACCTGTTTAGGTCCCTTCCGTTAAAAAAATTCAAAAAACCGTTAGGGTATATATTATTCATCTTCTTCCTTCTCCTTCCATCATCTTTTTCACGATCTTCATCATCAACAACACACCAACCCAGAAAAAAAAATATTTTCCATCATCATCTTCATCAAATCTATAAACATAATCAATTTCATAACTCAATCAATAACTAATTTTTTCATTGAAAAACATCCCTTTCAATCAAAACAACACAATTTCTCAATCTCCCTAAACCAAATCAACCAAAATCTTTATATCTAATTCACCACAATTTTTTTTAAATCCAAAACTACTCTCCACCACCACCTGCGCACTACTCACCTTTGCTTCATTTCCTGATAATATCTCCTCCCTAATTCTTCCTCACACCCCCAACCAACTACTCACTCTTCTAACAAACTCCTCCATATAGCACTCTCCGCTACTGTCGTTGCTGTTGTCATTGACAGAAGCAACAAATCAAGCTCAATTTCTAGTTCCTCTTCTTCTTTCCTCTTCTTCTTTTGACTCGCAGGAGAAATCTAGTTGTTGTGGTGTTGGATTTGAATTTGTTGTGGGCGAGTTGACTCAGTGAGTTGGACGAGTTGGTTGATATCTTTAGAGAAGCATAGCGGTTGTTGTTATGTCTAGTTGTTGTGGTTTTGGATTTGGATTTGGATTTTAAAAAAATTGTTGTTTGGAAAATTAAAGTGATATTTTTTTAGTGAACAAATTGGTTGTTGATTGAGTTATGAAATTGATTATGTTTATAGATTTGATGATGATTGTCATACCCCAATTTTTGACCTAAGATGTCACTGACACGCGTCGTTTGACCCTGCATTTACACGCCGTCCGACCATGATCGATCTATGGTTTTCAGTGAAAATTTCGGCAGAGAGGTATTTTAAAATACCTCATTATAGTTCCGAGTCGGGCCCTCTTCTCTCTGTATTTTTGTTTTTATCGTGTTTTTGATTTCCACCTTTTATTTTTTTTA
>Ga0228711_1007741_pt1 | contig 15424 bp, 6 predicted proteins | sample MedpolnodulmetaG_2_FD_177996 | JGI IMG/M metagenome (GOLD analysis project Ga0228711, IMG submission 177996) | Root nodule microbial communities from Medicago polymorpha collected in Santa Monica, California, United States - brown nodules | ecosystem: Host-associated > Plants > Roots > Nodule...
CCCACATCAATTGTAGAAATAGCATTAAGGCGCTGCCGACAATAATCAACATTAGTTTAGTGTGTATATTAAATAAAGTTTTATTTTATATTTAAAACGAGCATTTTATATGCTTATATATGCAAAATATATTTTTTATGTACCAATATGTAATAGTTGATAAGATAAAATTTTAAAAACTCGTGACTATTTAAAAATATCAACAGTAATGCAGTGTTTCTATCTCTGAAGTCCGTATACTTCAAAATGGATGATGTACCATATCCCCTGCGTATCCTGCACCGATACCTGCCTGCTACTTCCCGATACGTATCAGGAGAGTATCCGAAGATTAAATTTTATTTTTTTAAAAAACAATTATCCGACACTTTTCAAATACGAGGGATAGGCGGTGGAAAACTGATATGTGCAGGCTACATGATGTTTCTATTATATTTGGTATATATGTAATTCACTAATTGTCGCTTTCTTTATTATCAATATTACTTACATTTATATTTTTATTGTTGCCGTGTCTGTTTTGTGTCTCTTTGTTTGTTTGAGAACGATGTTATTGTTGATTGTTGTGTGAAGGCAATTTCATTGTTTGGTCCAGGTTTTACGCCAGTTTTTTTGCTTTTGAGTTTTAGTCCATATTTTGTATTTTGAGTTTTAATATGTAGTTTAAATTTAATTTTTTTTATTGAAGTATCATAGCCGTATCGTATCTTGAATTTTAAAATTTTCCCGTATCGGTGCCGTATCGTATCCGTGTCGTATCATGTACCTGGGCTTCATAGGTTTCTATTAATTAAATGTATACTTTATATGCAAATCATCGTTCAATGTTTACACTTCTCCCATTGCATATTTTAAACGTTTATATCTGTAATTAATTTTTATAGAACAACTAAATTAGTTTCATTGTTATCCGTGGAAATCAGTTACAATTGTGATGATGAACATTATTCGTAATTAATTTCAAATAAAATAAATTTTACAAAATGACCATTATGCACATAAAATTAAGGAGATGATGCACTTTAATAAGGCCGTTATGAAATTTTTTTAAAAATAAATAAATTAGTATCATTGTTATCCGTAAAACTTAGTTACACTTTTGATGATGGTTAATTAATTTACAAAATGACCATGATGCACATAAAATTAAGGAGATCATGAGTTTTAATAAGTACAATTATGAAAAAAAAATTGTACTTCGATTTTTATATATTGTTAGTAGATTAGTTACACTTTTGATGATGAGTAATTAATTATTTATTTTTTTACAAAATGACCATTATGCACATAAAATTAAGGAGATCATTTTGTCAATTTTTTTTTTAAGGAAATCATGAATTTTAATAAGTAGGATTATAAAATTTTGTTGCACTTTTATTTTTATATATTGTTATTGTTAGTAGATTAAATCACTCGATTAATATATATATATATATATATATATATATATATATATATATATATATGTATGTGTGTGTGTGTAATATGAATTCAAGCTTGTTTCAAACAATTTTCAGTTTTTTTTTAAGGAAAACAATTTTCAGTTTTGTTCCTCTTAAAGAAAAAAAAAGATTGTTATATAAAGATTATTTTTTACATAGTGGGAACGGAATGGATGACCAGACATGTGATCTCTGAAAACGGAACGGAATAAACTTGAGCTGTTGGGATGGAGTCTGAATTCCGTAATGAGTCGACCACCTGTAATAGTGAGACGTGCTAGTATAGATAGATATAGCATCATCAATCATGACCCTAGGCAGTGTGATGAAAACGCATTGCCCACAATAAATCTGTTACACTAGTTTAAATTTAACAATGAAATCATGACATAAATATGGGATTGTTTATACGTTTGCAATTATAAACATCATTATGTCCTTAGTATGTGAGATTGTGATATAAGTCAATAGAAGCCATAAGTAATAGTCCAAAATGGATAAAAAAATTACTCAATTATTACCATATTCTTTACTTAATTGAACTGAGTACGTAGTTTATGAATTTATGGAGAGACTAAGGGAGAGGAGTGCAATAGCTATATCAAGGATTAAACCATAAACCCTAATAACGTTTTTTTCTTTTTGTTTGAGAAAAACCCTAATGAACTTAAAACTAATTTTAAGCCAAAAGTCTAGAGAAAGTAAGTAACAGAATACTCCCTCCGTCCCGCAATAGATGACTCATTTGATTAAACTAATGATATTTTTTATTCGTATTATGCACATTAATGATACAAGTATATGGTTTTTCCATTGAGGTACAACATCCGTAATACTTTATTTTAGTCTTATTCAATCACCCGGTCCCTTAACTTAATTGATTGTCTCAATTTGGTCCCATAACTATATTTTTTACCAATTTGGTCCCTTATGTTTTGCTCTATTACTAGTTTTAGTCCTTTCTATTAGTTTCTCTAAAAAAACCGTTAACTTATGTACCAATTTGGTCCCCTATGTTTTACTCCGTTACTAGTTTTAGTCCTTTCTGTTAACATTTTTTTTTGAGAGAAACTAATAAAAAGGACTAAAACTAGTAACAGAGCAAAACATAGGGGACCAAATTGGTACAAATTATAGTTAGAGGACCAAATTGAGACAATCAATTAAGTTAAGGGACTGAGTGATTGAATAAGCCTTTATTTTAATTCAATTACCCGTGTCCGTGACGAATTTTATCCATGGGTATCCGTGAGCATTTTTTTTTGTTTCCATCCCTATCCACAATTATTGTTCTTTAGAAGTGACCGTCTTTGGAAGATGGCTTTACAACTTGCAAGAATAGGTTTTTCCATTGGTAGTTTCCTCTTTCAAGGAACGGTTTCCTTCATAAGCTTAGGACAAAAAGGAATCTTCCCACAATGTGTAGCCAAGGAGATATATAGGTTTGCACATTAGTGAGTAATTTCAAGAGGTTTTACAACTGCTTGTCATGCTCTTCCTTCTTCTTGAGATTTGAATGTCATATTTTGATATGATCATGGTACTTACCAGAATTTTATATTTCTTTCAGTATCTTCCTTCCCATTTTTGTTTGGATGGAGTCTTTTCGTGTTACAAATATTGTGACATGTTTTATCTCTTTCTCTCCTGGGCTGGTTCGGCCAGGGTGTCCCTTTTTTTATGCTTCTGACAACTGGTGATTTTTCCTCTTTTGAACACCTTATATCCCATTCTATGTCCTCCAGCCCTAAAAGTTAATTCCCTGTTTCAACATTAATTATGGCTCTAGCAGTCGTAAAAAAGGGCCTACCTAGAAGCAGTATGCATTTATGGTCTTCTTTCATGTTGAGGACAACAAAATTGGTTGGAATGCTAACATGGTTGGTTTTTGATGACAGGTCATCTTACATTATTCTTAACATGTTTTTCAGTCATTTTCAATATATTTTACAAGCAGAATAAATGAGTATTAGAACAATTGTTTATGATTTCAGGACATTTATGTTTTCTATATTTGAGTCTATAATTATATTCTTCCAGAAACATAACAATTTAATGGTGTTTTGTTCTAATTCATGAAAAAATCATGCATATTGGCAAAGCAAGACATTTGAAGATTTGTGAAGTCCTTGGGAAGATGAAGAATAAAGATTCAAGAGGCTTGAGAAGACGTTACAAAGGGAGAAATTTTTTTCCCAAGTTCCAAGACATCTTATATAGAAGAAAACACCCAAAAAGGCGAAGAAACATGTGTTTTCAGCACCAGACGACTCACGCATGCATCCATCGCACAGATGGGGGCGCCAGGCGCCCATAAACTTTGCATTGGGGGTACCTGGCGCATATATATAGGCGCCTAGCGCCCAAACTGTCACTCACATGTGCATGGCACATGGTTCTAGCAGCCAGGCGTCTCTTCCTTGTGGGCCAAGTCGCTATTTTATGACTTTTTGATGAAGAAAACCCGGTATTTTAGCCCAAGTTCAAGTTGAAACTTTCCCTATAAATACCGTATTCCTCATTCACAATTTCTCATTCAGAACGAAACGTTTCAAGAGGAAGGCAATCAGTAGGAGCTTCAAGGAACGAAGGTCCCCTATGTTTTATTTCTTTTGTAATTTGTCTTTAGTTACCATGAATGACTAAATCTTTTTAGGCTAGGGTTCTAAGATGAACTTTTAATTTGGTTTGTTGGATAATTATTTAATTTAAAGTCTTTTATTCCGTTAGTTTATGTGTGCTATTTATTTTTACTATAGTGCGTAAGATTTGTCTCCTCTGGAGTATAACCCTGAATTAGGCACTTATTGACATCTATCTTTCTAATCAGAAAATAATTAATTAGTAACTAGCGAAACAAACCGAAAGCGAGCATACCCTGATAGTAAGTACTTAGGGAGGTGACATACCTAATATTGAAGAACATTTGCTGTAATCATGTAGTAACTAGTTAGTAATTAAGGAAACATGTGACTTCATGACTTAAATCGGCCTAGTAACTCTATTATTCTTTCACATTGGTAAGGTAGACGCTGGTAGGGAAGCCCGTTTGTAGAACTACTAAGAGAGAGAGAGAGTGTTATGTACTTCTAAGATTTACAGATGAGGAACACTGGGAAGTCATACCTTTGAGAGTTTAGGAAATCTAATTTAAGTTTATGTTTCAACTACCTCTGAGCGAGTAAGATCCACACGAACCGTCGCATGTGCAACTCGACAGGCGGAGGGATATACTACATCTTAGAGAGAGTAAGGTCCCAGATGTAAGGATCACCGTATGACCAGCAGGTGCAACATGACAACTGATTAGGTTTTAACGCCCCAGCGAACTCATCACTTAAATAGTCTATTTAGAATAATTGAACTTGACTTGACTGATAATTAATTCCAACAAATAAATAGAGGGGAATCAAAGAATCCTAACCGTTGTTAACATTCTGTAATCAAAATAGGTAAACTTTGCTATGTTGCAAACATATTAACTTTGCAAAACTCTAAAGCCTTATCTCTTTAATTTTATTTTGTTCCCAAATAAGTAATGCGAATTGTTAGGTTGAAATGACAATCCTTGTGGATACGATACTCTACTTATCATTTTATTAATTGGTAAACGATTCGGTACACTATCCGATCACCTGTTTCTACCATCACATTCTTGACTACTCCTTCTGGGACTCTAATTGTGTCGTCAATTAAGGTTATACCAATGTTCGATGGCTTCATTTCGACTTTTTCAATTTTCTTGAAAACTGATAATGGCATCAAATTTATTATTGATCTTATATCACACATGGCTAATTTAAATGTTATTTCCCCAGTAGAGCACGAAATACCTAAAGTTTCATTGTTTTTCTTCTTATTAGGTATATTGTTCCTAACAACAGAACTAACAGTTTAAGCGAGAATTACTGTTTCCCTAGGATCTTGATTTGTAGCGATGACTTCTCCTATGAATTTGTTGTAAGCTGGACTATGTTCTAACTTTTCTACTAAAGCATTTGGTACCGTAGTTTTACCTATTGCTTTAAGCAACTCAACCGAAGACGACTCCGGTTTGCTTGCTTGGGGGATGAATGAAGTTGATGTATCATGAGCAAGGACCTTGTCTCTTATCATGCTCCATTGGTTGAATTGGTAACTCATTTGGTCGAGAGCATCTACTTCCATTAGGGTGGAAGTAATATTGATTAAGGTTTCAGTGATATAGGTCATGGATGCATTATGACTTTCGTTCATGGTTATTTGAACAATTGTTCCACTAGTTTTAATATTTACTCATTGTATTATTCTTCTTCTTCATAAGGGTTTTCCCAAGGGGTAGGATAGGGTGTGGGGTAAGGTGTGCTCCATCCTTGATAGTAGGGTGGATCATAAGGGATATAGGGGTAACCAAAAGGCCCTATAGGGAAATTCATGGTGAGAGACTAAAGGGTTATTGAGAACTACTAAAACATAAAATCTAAATCTATCCTAGATTCTAACCTAAAATAAGACAGAAAAATATTTTTGAGTAAGATATGCAAATAAAATATAACTGAACTAAAAATATGGTACAAAATTAAAACTAACCTTTTTTTTTTAGAGTAATTAAAACTAACCTAGAAACTAGGGAAAAAAACAAATCTAATCTAAAATTGAGAAGGTAACAAATTTGACCTAAGAAATAGAAAAAAATAAATTTTAACGTAATCTAAAAAGATTTACTTCTGATAAAACAAACTAAACTAACTCTGTATTTTCACTAATCAAAATCGCTACCCTGTAACAAATAAAAGATAAAAATAGAAAACTTAAAAACAATAAAATAAAAACTTACCTAGACCTAATCCTAATTTTTAAAATAAGTTTCACCGATTACCTTGTCGAAATATCAACAATCCCTGACAACAGCGTCAAAAACTTGATGGACGAAATTCGCAAGTGCAACAAATCGTAACAAGTAATAAAGTAGTAAGTTTATCGTTCTCCACATGCATTTTAGTTCAACTTAGTAATTAATAAAACTTATTTCAAAAGAGAAAAGTTTAATAAAAGTGAATAGAATTGTTGGGTTGAATTGCCCTGCCCAATGCAAGTTTAGGTTTGTGATTCTGGTGATTATCGGTGATTAGAGAATTTTGAATCCTCATTCATCTTTATCAGAATTATCTTTTAAGAAACAAACAACTTATGTGGTTCTTACTTTGATTTAAAGAATCCAACGGTAAAACTTATACGAAGTTTCTTTAAATAACTATTGCAAGACCAACCTAGTTTTAGATCATGTATCACATTGTTTAAAGAAAAGAGTAATGACGGAAGAAGTTCAAACTTGAAACTTTCTAACCTCTATATGAAGTGGTAAATGGAAAAGCTAATGGAACTGATATAACTTTGGGTTGTCAAGCCCTACTTTTATCTTACGGTTCAATCCTCAAGGTTACACTCGTAATTAACCAATTGGCAAAGCATTAAAGAATATGCATAATCTAATTTAAATCGAACACAATCAAAGCATAAGCTGAATGAAAACTTTATTAATAAATTCTATCAAATAAGAAGCGGGTCATCTTGGAACCCTAATCAAGAGGTTTAGTTGCTCATGGCAACATACATCATAATAAAACAATAGAAAAACATACCCTATAGAGAACAAGAGAAGGAGAAATCTTGCCTTGAATCTCTGGTGCTTGACCCTTGCTTTGACCGTCAATGTTTCTGAATGAATAATAATGCATGCAAGGGTCTCTATTTATAGCATATGGTTACTTAGGGTTTAAGAGAAGAAAACTGGGGTTTTTGCACCGATCCATCTTGGAAAATAAGCAAAATCAGCATTCAGCCTGTAGTTGGGCGCCTAGGTGCATGGAAGCAAACACAGGGCCGCCTGAGGCAGCAAGCATGATGTCCAAGGTACATGGGCACATGGTACAGGCCCGTGGGTGCCTGAGGTAGCCCCTCAAGTGCAATTTCTTGCATTTTCATCTTGTTTTCGATCGTTATTCCGTCTGAAAACTCCTAGAAACTTGAAATGAATTTTCTTCACTTTGTATTGTCTTCAACAACCTTCTGAGAACCATTGGTATTCAATTTCATATCCTTTTATCCTTCACGTGATGTCGTGATTTGTTGATTTACATGATTCCTTATTACAAGACATTCAAAACACCTATGGAATTGCATGATCTAGGATAAAAGTGAATTACAACGACTCGAGTTAATAAATACAATATGTTCCTCAAACCATTAACAACTCCTGTATCTCTCATCTTATTTGTCTTCAAATGAAAAGAAAAGTACTATAAAACATAGTCAAAATGTCATATGATGCTCTGTCATCATTAGTCATAGATGATGGTTGAATGGTATTTGCCATGCCTTAGAGATTTTTTTTTTGAAATGGTAAAGGATATAAGGAAGGTTTGGTTTGAAATAGGCGGATAGATTTTCTATGCTCAATGTATGATCAAACGTAGCTTTGATACTATTGTTGGTTTTAGAGAAATGGATAGTAAGGATTAGTTTAGTAGAAATGGTTGAAGTAGTGAAAATGGAATTTATGGATAACTTGGAATTATATTAACTTGAACAAGAGTAGCACACTTTGTTGTGTTAGAAGATTGCTAGCTTGTGCCTTGCTCTAAAATGGATAGCAAGTAGCCTATTTATAGGCTTCACATGTTGGCAATATGTTCTCTGGAGAGTTCTAGGAAGACGGTTATACACTTATGTATTTTACATTATTCTAAATATATCTACTAGGGGTAGGCTTTGGTGAAATAACCTAAGTTAGAATAGTCTAAATATTTGTAGCATTTGTCAACTATTTCTATCATTGTGATGACTCCTAAAAAACAATACACAATTTTATCTTTCGATTGCATTTGACATGGAACTATGGAATCCTCTTAGTACCTTTTAGGCTTAATAGCAGTTTTCGACCCCTAACTTTCACGAAGTTGCAATTTTGGCCCCCTAAGAAAAAAAACTACAAAACCGCCCCCTAAGTCTTGCAACTGTAGCAGTTTTGGCCCCCCAAGGCCAAAAAAAATATAAAAAAAATAACACCTGGCACTTCACTTAGGGTGCCACGTCAGCGTAGACCGAGTCAAAATTGGTCTTGGGGGCCAAAACTGCTATAGGTGCAAAACTTAAGGGCCAGTTTTGTAGTTTTTTTTCTTAGGGGGCCAAAATCGCAATATTGGGAAAGTTAGGGGGCTAAAACTGTTATTAAACCTACTTTTTTTTTAATGACAAAATATATATATATAGAATAAAGTAATTGTACAAAAACACCAAAGGGTAGTCCGCAGACAGCCGAAAAAACAAAAATAAACACCCCAAGGACAACTCACGAGCCCAAGAAAAAGAGCTAAGAGAAGATCAAAAAGGCACCCCCAACAACAACAACCCAAAAAACCAGGCCAAAAAGCAGCAGCCCCACTCCACCCGAACACCTGCAAGGACAAAAGAGAACAAGGAGGATCCTAAGAAGCCAGGTCGGGAGGGAGGAGAGAGAGAACCCCCACCCTAATCCCTGTGACCCCAGGAGAAACCCCATACAAACCACTACCGAAGCCAACACAGGACGGGATGCACCTCCCACTCATAATGGGAGCAGAGACTAGCATATCACTTAGCCAGGAGCCACTTCCAAGCTAAGAGTTTAGCTCTCTTTCCACCATAGGCTCCTCTCTGAGGGCACCGCCATAAAAAATAAGGTCATTCCGGGAAGTTCAAATGGTCTAAATAACAACATGCCAAATTAGAAGCAAACCTATCATAACTCTCTTCCCCCCTCCTAAGCCCGTAAAGTAAAGGAGCAACTGGGCAAGACCTAGGGGAATCACAAGCTTCCACCCCAACCACCTAGCTACCTCATACCACACCATAAAGACCGAGGGACACTCAAAGAATAGGTGCAGAGATGACTCAGACGGCGCCTCATAGAGGGCAGAACCTCGGCCCCCCTCCGGGAGCGAGACACCGCGCCTAAGAAGATTGTGCCTGGACGGAATCCTATCCAGGATAAGCTGCCAGGAGAAAGAAACCACTTTAGAAGGCACCCGAGACTTCCAAACCCGAGAGACCTCCTACAGGATAGCACCTTCAGGGGAACCTAATGTCGGCATACGACTAAGAAGAAAAGAATAGGCCAACTTCACCGAATACCTACCCTCGGGGGTAAGGTTCCAGAACCACATATCCCCCCAATTAACATGAGTCTGCCTAGACATAACCACAAGTAACTCATTGAGGAGATCAAGCTCCCAAACAAACAAAGGCCTCCTCCACCAAAGGTCCTAAACCCAAACACTGCCCTCCCACGCTTCAAGGTCCCCCCACTTTACCACCAGGATGAAGAGATAAACGTAAGAGCCGACTAAACCTGACTCTAAGGAGAACCTCCCAACACCACAAATCGTGCCAAAAGTGGGTCAAAAGGCCATCCCCGACTACCCTAGACACTCCATCCGAGAACCAATCCCCAGTAGCCTCCCTATCACCCCCAGAAGGGAAATGTTCGACCACCACGAGGACACCCCACGAAGTCCAGAAGGCCTACTGTCGAGATGAGGAGAAGGATCACAACGACCATAGCGGGTATGTATAATATATTTCCATATACCCATATCCCCCACAAGATACCGCCACCGCTACTTGGCTAAAAGGGCGAGGTTAACGTGACGAAGATCCCTAACCCTAAGCCCACCCTCATGCTTCGGCTTGCAAACCACCGACCACGACACCCAAGGGATGCTTCTACTCCGCTTAATTCCTTCCCAAAGAAAATCCCTCTGAAGGCGAACAATACGTTTCCACACCAAAATGAGCATCTTCATGACCGACAAGAAGAAAATAGGGATAGCATCGAGGAAAGAGTTAAGGTGGACCACCCTACCACCTAGGCTAATATACTTATTACCCCAAGATCCCAGCCTTCTTTCCAATAATTGGAGGAGGGGCTGCCAAGTTTTCTCAAGGCGAGGGTTAGCACCAATAGGCAGGTCAAGATAAGTGAACAAAACACTACCCACCCGACAATAAAGGAAACGCTCCGCCAGTGCAAGAAACTCGCTCCCCACATTCACCCCCATGACATAACTCTTGGAGAAGTTGACCTTAAGCCTAGAAGCCAGCTCAAAACAGCGCATGATGATCTTTAAAGACCACAAGTTTGCCATAGTAGCTTCCCCCAAAAATAAGGTATCATTCACATATTGAAGATGAGAGATAGACATACTAGAGTTTCCCACTTTGAAGTCGTTGTACAAACCCCTAGCTTCAGCAGATCGGACGAAACCACTCAGGCCCTCCACCACTAATAGGAAAAGGAAAGAGGCTAGCAGATCCCCTTGCTTAAGCCCTCTATGGATATTAACCTCCTCAGTTGGGCACCCATTCATTAAGACAGAGAGGCTACCACAACAGACATAAACACGGATCCACCTACACCACCTGACATTAAAGCCTAAACGCCGCATCATATACTCGAGGGAATCCTCTTAGTACTAGGCATACAAGATTTCTATGACTTTTGTGTTTCATTAGTAGATTGTGAGATATATTTATTTCAAAGCTATTCATATCAATGTAACAAAAAGAAAAGCTATTCATATCAATACTAAGTAGGTGTTTCACTTCCATCAATAGATAGTGATAACAACAGTCATTGTATTGTAGTACCCGAGTCATTGTAATAAGGAGACAATATATACTTGACGTTTGTTGCTCTGGTGTTAGACTTCTTTTGATTATTACTTTCTCTAACACAAAGTAATTGTACTAGATGGACTTTGAGAAAGTGTTTGGTTTAAATAATTCATTTAGTACTCATGTATTGCTTGGAGTTGCACAAATGAACTAATTATCACATTAAGGCATTACTTTTCCACTTTTATTACAGTAAGGCAATTATTAGAGATTTTGTCATCCTATATATTGCCAAAAGAAACATTAATTGTGGAGTTAGGTACCTTCATATGTTTGCATTTTTTGCATGTGTCTATTATATTTTTAAGTGTGTGATATTCGTTTTTGAGTGCACTTACATAGTGAAACTCTCAAGTAAAATAATTGCTACTAAAAAGTCAAATTAAAAACCGACTTGACATTCTAGTTAGTATATAATAATTTTTTTTAAGAAGTTAAATTAACTCATTTAAATTGGCATTGGGTAATTGAGTCCGAAACCTTGAGCAAGAGTACACTCTTAGGTCTCAAGTCCATACCACCAAGCCAACTTGAATGGGTTTAGTCGGTATATTAACCACTAATTTTTCTTAGTGAAGAATGTTCTAATTAGCTAAGATGATGGTTAAAATTACAGTAATTATACTTTGAGATGAATGCAAGGCCTGCTAGAACTAATTATATCATTAGTCTAATTATAAGCTGAACAACCATCACTAACGATACAAAGCTAATAAGAAAGGGACAAAGAAGAGAAGCCATGAACAAGCTTTTCAATATTTGGCATATAAGGACCATAGAACATCCACGAGATCCAATGTCACTTCCCAAAGATCATCATAACAACTTAATTACAGTTCAGAGAATTGCAGATGGTGGAAAATGGTAGGGACTAAGAATAGAGTAGGGGTCCTAAATGGGCCACCATCCCTCATCTGTATGTGTTAGGGTTGGCACTTTTTTGTAAAAAGTAAGGGTGCTAAAGAGTTAGCTGTTCTATTACGTCACCACCAATAACACCCTTTGAAATTTGTTTACTATTTTTAGGTATATTATTTTATGCAAAGGAATGTCAATATTTTAGATTTAAGGCATATATGGTGTAGGATCCATCGACATGATATCGACACATGTTTAATAATTTCAGTTACTCGAATAATTATCAGTATTGATAGTTTAAATAGGCTTGGATATTACTCAGTAATGCTAACTCAAATGATGAGGGTGCAAAACACATATACACATCTAAGTGTTTGAAAATTTTGGCAATGTGAGACTCTAATACAACTTTTCACTAAAGTCTAACGTGAATCATAGGTACAATTTATCTAAGCGTATTTAACATGGTATGAAAGATTAGTTAATGATGACAACGTGGGAATTAGACCCAATCCCATGCTAAGCGTGAGTATTGAAATTGAATATTGATGTCTTCCATTAAGATTCTCGAGCCATTGGATGTATATATGTATGTACTTGGACACCCGAACCTTGTCAGCTACAATATAAGAGTGAGATCTAAACTCATTTAACAAACGTATTCGTGTCAGTAGCTGATCACCATGCTTCATATATTTTATGTATATCTTTGTGATTGGTCTATGCTCTTAGTTCTTTCCCTATTTCTTCTCTCTCTCTATAGGTCTTGTACGAGAAGTTTTCAAATATAGAAAAAGACACTTCTAGCTAGAGAGAAAAAAAAAACCTTGATTTTCTTTTTCACTTTGTTGTTGTTCATTGGAGTCTCAATCAGTTGCAGGTAGAGGTAGCAATAGAGAACTAACCATTTCCCTTTCCATCATCTCTGCCATATTTTCGCCACCTTTCTCTCATATAAGCTTTTCCACCAATTCAGCTCAACCACCAGTGAGCTAGGTGATGTTCAAATAGTAGAGATTGTTTTTGCGAGAAAACAAAGAAAACTATCATTATAGGGTTTTGTTTTTTCTTCTTATTTAATTAACCCTACTTGCCTTTGCTTTCTTTTCTTCTTTTCTTCTGTGTCTCATTTTCAGTCTTTGCACTTTTTTGTTCTAATAACATTGTTGTGTTTTTCTTGGGATCTGATCAGACAAGAAACAGACAAAAAAAAGTTGAGAGGGTTCAATTCCCAAAGACCTTTTCCTTTGACTAATTAATTATATCTTGGTTGGTTATTGTTTGAACTTTTTCATAGTACTTTGAAAATCTTTGTCTGATTTAGGAGGTTCCTATATCTTGGTTTATACTTCTACTAATTTTTGGTGGAAGATCTGAGACTTGACTCTTGACACCTTTTTGGAGGAAGACATACTTGCTAGCTGTTGCTTGATCTGTGAGCTCTCTGAAATCTTAACACTTTTTATCCTCTAATTCTTTCACTGAAGTATTTAATTTATCAAATGATTAATGATATATAATTATCTTCTTATCTAATTTTGTTCACTAAGTTTTTGTAGTATTTTATATTCTTTTTTCAAAATATTCTATGTCGGCAATTTTTTTTAAGAGAATGAAACTTTCCACATTGTAGATCTTAAAAAAAGAAATTTCAGCAAAGAAAAGAAAGACAAGAAATTCTTAAAGTAAGAAAGAAAAAAAGAATGATATTTCATTAACTTGAATCCTCCACATTTCCTAAAAACCCTAAGTGTAAATTTTTCTTAAGAATAATGTTAGACAAAATAAGGTTCATGCATAAACTTTTGTATCCTTTAGAAGCATGGTGATAAATAAGTGGGAATCACAATGAGTAGTAATCACTTGTATGTTCATCTAGTACTAGTAAGTATTGTGCATGTCTTATCACATGTGTGTTGACTATGTAAACATTCCACATGCATAATCATCATGTTCATGCTTTTTCTCCATGTATATATGTCATATATCATGAAACAATATTGGATTGCAAATTTTAGTTTATTCTACGTTTTCATCCCAATATTTGTCAATATTCTTTAAATTCTTGTAAGGGATCGTAAGGTGAGTTTTGATGAAATTTAGTATGTTTTCATTTATTTCTTTTATGAAAATTAGGCTTTAAGTTTATTCTCATCTATATTTTAAAAGCCATAAATATATATATATACACACACACATAAAATGTTTATACATGAATGATTGATATCAATAGGCACCGTTATAACATTATTAAACAATGAATGAAAAAACTAAATAGCCTCATCAAGAGTAATATATGTTTGGCAAATGTCTTACTCCTATCCTACTAAATCCAAATTTTAGAAAATGTAGTTAATAGACATGGTTAATTTTTTTAGAATACTCATCCCCAATTTCAATTATTCCTTTCACTAAATTTTAAAAGAGTTTATGTTTTTGCAAATCAATTGCTTTAATAATTCCTTTTTTTTTATTCAACAAGCAAAAAAATATTTTAAAGAGAAAGAGGTAATTCAATCATAATACAGTGATAAATACAATAAAAATAGCAGAAGAAAATGATTTTAAAAATGATCATATAAAGTCAAAGTCTATTTGATCTATGCTTAATTAATTTGGCCAAATATCACTTTATTCATTGATTTTCCTATTAACTTAATTTGATATATATGTTTGCAGGATTATAAAAGAGAGGAGAATATGAATACTTTTTCTCATGTTCCCCCGGGTTTTAGGTTCCATCCCACAGATGAGGAACTTGTGGATTACTACCTTAGGAAGAAAATTGCTTCAAGAACGATTGATCTTGATGTCATAAAAGATGTTGACCTTTACAAAATTGAACCATGGGATCTTGAAGGTATAGGTTATAACATTGTTTCAAAATTACAGTTACCGTTGTTGCTACTGTTATGTTCCAAATTAACTTCGATATTACTCCAAAGAGCACATAAATACACTTAATATGCCGCTATAATTTTATCACGATGCTTTTGTAAATACGTCTAAAAAAATTATATTGCAGCTGCAATTGCACTTGCGAACACCATTCGAGAATTTTGGTATGAAGAGTTCAATGTTGGCCTAGGAAATCTTGTTAAAGAGTTTGACATCGGACAAAATATGGCTTGAACATGTGTTTATTAGTGGGGAGTAATCCTCGCCTCACACCGATTTTGTGGGGTTATGTTAGGTCCAATCATGATTTCTAAGAAATCTACAAAATAAAAATCACTATTTTTGACGCTTTAGTTATGGAGTTATCTATTTGACGTTTTTCAGTTTGTAAATCGGTCTCTCTAATTTCAATTGCTATGTGACAATTTTATTTTTTATTTTTAACAAAATATGACAATCTTTTTTAGTTTGTAATCGATATATTGTTAACTAGTGTTCTTTAATTCCTTTTTTTTTTTTTTTTTTTTTTATTT
>Ga0228711_1007742_pt1 | contig 15421 bp, 10 predicted proteins | sample MedpolnodulmetaG_2_FD_177996 | JGI IMG/M metagenome (GOLD analysis project Ga0228711, IMG submission 177996) | Root nodule microbial communities from Medicago polymorpha collected in Santa Monica, California, United States - brown nodules | ecosystem: Host-associated > Plants > Roots > Nodule...
TAGCTAAAGTGTTGAGACGTTAAATGAGTGTAAGAAAGAGATCCAATGTTCAATTCTCATAAATCACATTTGTTTGAATATATGCATAATATAAAGGATAATTTGTTAAGCAAGGATTGGATTAATAGGAGCCATCTGTTTTTTCAAAAAAATAGGAGTCATCTGTTAACAAAATAGGAGCGATCTCTTATTTCAAAAAAATAGGAGCGAAAATAGGATTGGATTGGATTTAGGAGTGATCTGTTGTTTTTGATTTCAGAAGTATTTGAAAATAACATTTTGATTAAATTAAATAGGGTTAATTAAATAGGGGTAATACAGTAAATTTAATCATTGAAGTTAGGTTAAATGTAGGGCAACATTTTGCGTTCGGGTTAACATTAAGGAATAAGAGATAAGAGATTTCAGAAGTATTTGAAAATAACATTCTGATTAAATTAAATAGGGTTAATTAAATAGGGGTAATACAGTAAAATTAATCATTAAAGTTAGGTTAAAAACCATCTATAGTTGTACAGTTTAATTGGAAAATAGTTTTCTTGCTATGGGGTAAATTTGTATACAAAATAATATAACCAAAAAGTTGTTAAGTGTGTAGTTAACTCAAAGATGGTTAGTTTTCAATTCAAATTTCTTCAATTCACACGTTTTTAAATTTGTAAAAAAAAAGAGTAACAAAAAAATGTTTAATGAAAAATTGAAAATAGATGGTTAGTTTTCAAATCATCTATAGTTATGGGGTACAGTTTGATTGGAAGAAGGGTCTTGTTAAAATAGTTTTCTTGCTATCGGGTAAATTTGTCTGCAAAATAATATAACCAAAGAGTTGTTAAGTGTGTAGTTAACTTTAGAGCTGTCCTTTAGATAGACAAAATCTTGCAACTAAAAACAAAATCATGTAACTAGTTATCGACCAAACCTTTAGCTGCACAAATTTACTCTTAACAGCTAGACTACTTTTTGGTCCTTAGTAGCATTTCTAATTTTTTTTTTCTACTCTCGAAATGCTAGTGAATTCTTGGAAACGGTGATTAAAATCCAGAATGTGTGCCTTTGAGAGATCCAAAAGAGAAGAAGATTGCTTGGGTTAAATGATTTGAGGCACGTAAATCAAAACGTGGATGTGAGTTAGGAGGTCTTTGGAGTGAGAGTTCACGCGAAGGAGGTTCTTTGTCTGAAAATATGTTAAACTAGACAAATTTCTTCAGATGTTGTCCATGGTTTACCTATGTCTTGCCTGGTTCTGTGAGGGTAAGGATGGTTGAATAGTTTCAGTTAATTACAAGCCAATGCACAAGCATATACTCATTTCATTAATTAGTTCACAACAGTTAATTACAAGCCAATGCACAAGCATATACTCATTTCATTAATTAATCTGTGAACTATCATCTAAAAGGGGCATCTCAGATAATGCAGTTGCAGGTTGAGAACCTGTTGAAAATTGAAAAGTAAAAGGGTTGTTGCCTTGTTAGGTTGGTTTTATAATGTGGATGAATATGATTTATCTGATACATGTCTTCCACAATCAGCATGAGCATGAGTACAAGCTGCATGTATAGCAATGCTGATCACTGCATTACAAGGATAGATTCACAACAAAAGATGATACAACATAAACCAACAAATCTATTTCTCAATATATCTTCTGAAAGAGATCAATCTAAAGATAACAGACAAGTGTTTTGAAAATCAGGATATGACTCATATTAGGCATGAGTCATGACCCCCAAAAAATCTATAGATTTCAATTATAGCACAAGCAGATATTATTTACCATGGGAACAAAAACAAACGATTGAACATTTTAGCCAACACAACAGTAATGTCTCCTCTAGTTTTTCCATATGATAGAGATGTCTCTGTATAGTCAGATAAGCTTGCTGTAACTCAACTCAAAGGAACAAGTGTTTAAATTCTCCATTTGCAAGCTGACATAGCTTATGGTAGCTGAGCATATCTGCAAGCATTGAAACAATATCAGAACCCACAGCTTAATATGCTTAGAAATTTGAAATTTCACTTATAACAAGGACCAGAGAGAATAAATATCATTCCATCAAGTTTAAGAGTCATGTCTCAAAATCAATATGACAACCAGTTTGAGAAAAGGGAATAAAAAACAATACCAATTTCATCACCAAAGTTGGTCCATAACTCGGCTTTGATAGACTTGTCACTGTTAACAATACCAATAACTTCTACAAAACTTGTAAGAGGAGCAGGGGGTGATCCTTTTACAATCAACTGCTTCTCATCTGGTGATTTTCCAATGACAGCTAGAGCGTCAGATCGCACAACCTGCATCACTGTACGAACCCTTCTTCCGACATAAAAGGGCAACAGTTCTGCATTGACAAGGACTGCAGGGCTTAATGGATCCATATTCTGCAATATGCACAGCAAGATGACTTAATTCGGAGTCAAAATAAAGTGAAAAAGGTATTGATGGTATGAAAATGCTGTCTTGTTTGATCTATTTGACACTCAAATGAAACAACCAGCTTAATGTAATAATGCATCTACTAGTAATTTACTCCTGTACAGATTTCAAATGTCTCCTGATTCGGTAAAACTATAATTTAGAGCATATATGTGTATAATAGAGAGTGTTTTGCTATAATTTTTAGGAGTGGAAAGTACCTTACTCAAAGACCAAAATATACAAAAGAACTAACTAGATAGGTATAAATGGATAGAATACTACGTAGCACGGATACCTCAAATCGAAGGCTTGTCCGGTGTCTGATAGTATCTCGAACGAACATGACACTGATGCATGTGTTTTATGCTTCATAGAGAGATTGAAATATATTGCACCACATTTCATTTGCATTTTAATTTAAATAATTGAAACAAAATGATGACAAACTAAATAATCTGAATTCGTTCATTTCTTCCCTTGAATCAAATCTACAATTGATTGTATACCGTTGCATCAAAATAAACGAGCAACACAAATCAATGCAAGAAATGTTGAATCAATCATGAACGCGAAATTATGGTTTATTTACATAGAAAAGACAAAAGAACACAGAAAAGAGAAAGTGGCCTATGTATTTGATGCAGAAGAGCGTAAGGAAGTATGAAAAATGGTACGTTAAAGAATGAAACGATGAATTGGAAGGGTTGGTTACCAGATTGATTCAATTTGCAGATGCAAATTGCTGAAAAAACGAAGCGGGAGATCGGAAACACACGAGACGAGAGTAGAGCGAGGGAGCGCGCCTTTTTCCTTTCCAGAACCTTCTACTACTGTACTCCTCCAGTCCTCCCTCTATTAAATTTATAACAAGAATCTTTTGAAATTTTTCCTTCTTCCTTTTTATAATTATTTAATTTAATAGTTGTATTTATTACCTTTATTAAAATTTTGAGATTAAAAAATGAATATTACCAAGGAAAAATTTAGAGCATATTTTTTTACGTATTTTTCGTATAGTTCTTAACTAAATTACCCATGATTTATACAAATTTGAAATTTTCTCATATTTTTAATTAAGAACCATATAAAAAATAAATAAGGAAATGCATCTAACTTTTGTCCTATATATTTTCTCGATTAAAAGTGCATATCATCTATTAGGAAGTAGGAGGAATCTGGTCTTTCTCAAATTTCTACTCATAATACAAATTTTGAGTGTTGGACAAAGCTTTGGAACATTCACATTATCCCCACTTAAAAATTACTTGGAGAATTTTCCATGATAGCCTCCCCACCGTAAAGAAGTTGATCCATAGAGGAATGATGTTTGATCATTTTTGTTCTCGTTGTGGTAATTCTAACGAAGATTTGGGTCTTGTCTTTAAAGGGTACACCTGGACGAAAAATGTGTGGTTTCACTCTCCTTTAGGTGTTCGATTTGAGGATTCTCCCCTCTGACTTGAATAGGTATTTTCTCATTCGTCATTACATCTCATGTGTTATTTCTTTATGTTATGGAATTTGCACTGCTCTTAACAAGTCTTGTTTTGAAGGGAAACAAATCATTGTGGAGAATATTCTTCGTAAGGCTTAGACCATAGCTGATGACTACAAATATAATGTTGAACACACGTGTAATTTAATATATGATAATTCTAAGTTTTCCAATTCCTCCATTTCTTGGAGACCCCCCTCCTCCACATTTTTATAAAGCAAATGTTGAGGTTGCTTGTTCGATTAACAATACATGGGGTATTGGTGTTGTTACGAGAGATTCATATGGGTATGATGTTATAGGTTGTTTGTAAGGTTAGCAATTCAATTTGCTCTAGATACGAGGTTTTTTTAAGGGATGTTCGGAGGAGACTCTCTTAACGTGGTATGTGATTTTCACAACCTTTCAAATAATCAATCTTACTTTGGTATGGTGCTTGCAGATTGTAATCGTCTTAGCTCCCGTTTTAGTTCATTTTCATTGAGCCATGTTAAACACAATGCTAATACGACGGCTCATGTTTTTAGGCTAAATTTGTTTTAGCTTCCTCGGATATTGTTTGGATTGAAGAATATTATCATTTGAGGAATGCTAGCAATACACCTTCTAATACACACTTTTCAACACACTCTCTTTGATTGGTTAAAATTCACATGGGACCCACATGATTTGGTGGGACCCATGTGAATTTTAACCAATCAAAGAGAATGTGTTGAAAAGTGTGTGATAGAATGTGTATTGCTAGCATTTGTCATTATCCTTTATTGCTTCTTTTGTTGTAGATGATTTGGTTGTTTAATTAAATAAAATCTTATCGATAAAAAAGTAAATACATAAAATATAAGAACATTGGTAAAAACAACATGTGTATCCCTCCCAACCCATTTCTCTTTGTGCAAACTTTTAATTTTATCCGAGTTCTATGATATATATCATCTTGGTTGTGGATTAGTATTTGAAAATCATTTGAAATTTCATCGATAACTCACGAGTCCAAGTATGCTCCATTTATCCAATGCTCCATTTAACCCATTTAAGATCTTGGATGCAAGACATGTGGCAAAGAAACATCAAACGATTGAAATTTTAAATTAAAAAAAAATTCTACAATAACAAAAACGTGAGCCTCTCTTCCTCTGTAGCCAAAAAAAAAAAGTCTTTCCTCTTCCATCTTTACCTGTACCACCGTCCCTCTCCCCCTTCTCCGCTGCATCCCTCCTTCGTCGCCGACAATTGAAAGTGAGATAATCAATTTGGATGTATTTTTTACAATTTGGTTTAATAATGGGATGCTTGATTTTGACAGTGAAATACACAATTGGGAAATTCTCAAGATGAAGTGAGAATTAATTACACTAAAACAGAACCCAGGATGAATTTAGAATTGGGTCTGAGAATTTTAAGACAAAAAGCAAGTGATGGGTTTGAGAGAAATCAATTTGGAAGAAGAGAAACCGATTTGTGAGTGAGAGGGAGAGAGAGAGAGAGAGAGAGAGAGAGAGAGAGAGAGAGAGAGAGAGAGAGAGAGAGAGAAGAGCGATCGACCACGGTGAAGGAGGAAAAAGTTAAGAAGGTGGAGAGGGGGAAGATGGACGGTGGTGTTGATAAAGATGGAAGAGGAAGAAGAGATCAGTCTGAGAGGAAGGGACGATGGTGTTGATACACCCGTTCCTTTTTTTTAAAGAAAATTATTTTTTTAATTTAAAATCTCAACGTTTGATGTTTCCTTGCCACATGTCTTGCATCCAAGACCCTAAATGGGCTAAATGGAGCATTGGGTAAATGGAGCATACCCGAACTCATAACTCACGACCCACTTTGTTGTAGCTTCCGAAACTTCGACACTTTTACTTATCAATATTTGCCAAAATTAGAAGTGGCCTTTTTATTTTTATTTTCCGAAATTTTGCCAAATCAACACATATCATATGAGTAAACCATCAAATTGGTCTCTGTCTTTGTTCTCAGATTGATCTCTGACTCTGACTCTATTAATTATTTTGTATTTTGAGTGTTAATGCCTCAATGTCTTTTGGATATTATTTAGTGGTTAACGACATAATCCATTTTGAATCTTATTTGGTATGTTGATAGCTTAAAATGCAAAACAACTAGTAGAGTTAGAGACCAATCTGAGAAACATTTGACAAAGACAACGACCATTTTGAATTATTAATAGAGTCGGGGACCAATTTGAGAATTTAGTACAAAGAGAGGGACCAATTTGATGGTTTACTCCGTATCATATCATTGTCTATTTAAGTCACAAGAAAGAAGAGTCGTCCCGAACTTCTACTTTTTGTGAGTGTCTATTTTGGTAGATCTAATTGTTTAACATACACTTTATTTATGCACACTTGTATTATTGAAAATTTTCACGTAAAGTTCGTTACATTGAAAGCAGGCCTTATTTTTATTTTTATTTTGAAATAAAATTCGCATAAAACCCACACAATTAGAGTGTTGAAAGAATGCCTTACTTACTCTTATTTCATATAGTGGAACTGACTACGCTAAATATTACCATTTATTTTTTTAAATACATGATATTTTGAATAATTTCTGGACAATAGATTGAACATTCTTTTCTAGTCTTACTTTTATCTGACATCAACAATGGTCAAATAACATATTAAGAATTACAAAACAAAAGGATCTATAAACTGATAATGCACAGGACTGAAGCTTGTTCATAAAATAAAACACTCTACAAGAACCTGTTCAAGAGACAGACAGATGATGCAGATCTAGTTCTAATTCTGCATACAGGATCTTCATCGAAGATTCTAAAACCATCCTTTTCATAATTACATGCATTTGATTTTGGCCATCCATTATATGCATTTCTAAACTATAAACGAATCAAGGGACAAAGTTAAGCTTGCAAGTTCGAAAGTCAATTCAAAATATTGGATGGTAATACTTCTTATATTCGCACATCCCGCACGTACATCTCATTTCTGCCTAAATTTCACCAAACTCCAGGACAACACTCATTACTATATGAATGAATCGATCTAACAATGGAAGGAAATTATCTTATCTAAAGAAAGCTAAATCAAACTAGTTGATCGCCAGTGACATGCTGATCCAAATTCCAAACTCTCCCATCATATTGTTGCGTGTCAATCATATTTAGAAATTTTCAGTTTTTGCTCCCAAATCCACGAGGAGGTTGCCTTGACGTTGAGTCCGCAAATAACTTCCTTGACTCTGCTTTCTTTCTCCTCCTTGCAGTGCCAGGTGGAGCCTGATATAGGCAGAATGCAGAAAGTAAAAGACATCAAATTTTCTGATAAAAAGCATGCATAGACAAATACAAGAACAAAATTCACAATAATGGTTCTGCATTTTTCTTCTTTATTTCTTCTCCATAGCTTCACTAGGATGTTTTCCGGCTAAAAAAGGTGTAGAAGGTCATAAATGACTCAAACCACACCCATGTTTGTGGAATCTTAATACACATCGCACTTCCAATTAACTTTTTAAACAAGGAAGGAAATTACATTAAGATAATAGGATTCAGAATATCTTCATCCGTGGATTAAATGCACATCAGTCATACATTATAAGCATAACACCTAAGTCATGTTAAAACTACGATTAGCAAAATGGCCTGCCCGAAAGATACCTGTAGATGTGGGTTAAAATAACTAATATACTTTGCACAAACATGAAATAAAGTACTATCTCTGGCTCATTATACGTGTTCTGTTTAGAATATTTTTTCGTTGCAAATTATTTATATTTTAGAATACCAAGACATCATTAATTATTTTTTCAACAAATATCTCATTTAAACAGTCTATCCTCCCAAGTCCTAACTACTGCACTACCACTTTCAACTACTCCAATTAATGTAATGTCTTACTCTAATAAATCCGTCAAAAAAAAATGTCTTACTCTTTAGTAAAGGCAGTTTAGTCTAAGCACATTATTTTATTAAGAAATGAGCATTGTCTTAAACAATACTTATAATGTGATAGAAGGAGTAACTAAAAAATTGCTAAAACTCATATATGTAGAAAATAGAATCACCTTTTCCTCTGTTTTAAGTGCTTCCTCAAGATTACTAAGTGTTGGCATTGATCCACCTTCCATTACACCCATTAGGTTCTTCATCCGAACACGCATTTGAAATAGTTGAGCTACAAGTTGGCTTACCTGACATTATAGTTGTGTATTTCTCGAAGTTAGAAAGTATAGCATCAGTATAGAAACCACAGCTTCGAAGGTCACTATGACAAAACAAGTAAAAATTTGAAAGAAAATTTATTCTTCTTACCTGCTGCTCTGTTTTCCCTGAATCCTGAGCAACTCTTTTCCTCCTAATAGGGGATTCTGCCAACAGTTCTGGCTTTTCCCTTTCCTCTGGAATTAAACAAGAAAGGTTAGTAAGCAAAATCAATTAATCCAGATTTAACAGATATGAATGGATTGATTAGTATAAAGAAACAACCAGGGGTCATTGCTTCTATTATCACTTCCATAATCTCCAAATTCCTCTCTGCTTCTCGAATTTGAGCAGGAGTAACCTGTAAGCATGCAGATGAGATGACAACGTGTGCAAATATATAATCAAAACTGGAAAGATAGGAAAAATGTGCAAATATAATCAATGCTCCATTTTAAGGTTGATGGACTAAACTTGGTAAATTGCATATAATTGCCTACTTTCCTCCCAATTGCTATAAGGCACCAAATACATGAAACTGTAATAAGTAGAAATACTTAGGGATAGTTCATATGCTGGTCCATACCTTTGCCATACCAGGAATCATCCCAATGACTCGGGACACAGAACCCATCTGTGCAACAGCACGAGTTTGCTTTAGAAAATCATTAAAGTCAAACTTTGCACTCATGATCTTCTTTTGCAGGTCCTCAGCATCTTCTTGTTGCATCTATAATAAATGCAGTTGATATATGAACATTTTGTTTTCATTGACTGTACAGAAAACAGCAAGACTTACAACTTCTTGTGCCTTCTCCACAAATGAAAGGACATCTCCCATTCCTAGGATTCGCCCAGCCATTCGGTCGGGGTAGAAAGGTTCAAGATCTTCCATGCGTTCCCCGCGTCCTACCAACTTAATTGGCTTTCCAGATACCTGTCATCATGGAACTACCCAATCAAATAAAATATATAAGAGAAAGGAGAGAGCTTATAATATTGTAGTAAATCAATCACATTATAGTTTTTAATATGGTTTAGAAACATAGGCAAAATTGTCACTTAGAAAGCAATACTCCACAGAGAGTATCATAAAGTTTGTTTTATGCCATTTTGAAGGTAAAACATCAAATTCAATGGAGATTAAGTTGTCAAAACGGTTCCTTGTGATTTCTAGCTTTATGTCAGTAAACAGATAGGAAACAATTGGTATTGAAATGAAAAATTGAAGGAAGAACATAATCTTATTAGAGAAGTCCTCTGTATACAACTCTAGGCTGATTCCAAAGCGCCTAACATCTACCAACAAATTCGGAGTTACTCACTAACTACCTACAGATTCCACCTTAATTCTTATTTATAAAGCTCACCCCTAACCCTTTACTAACTATTGACAGACCAGAGGCCCATACTCTGCGTCTCAAATTATAAGTCGCTTTACAATACCATTGAAACATTAATGTTACTTTTCCTATAATACCCTTACTTATTTATTACTCTTTCTTCTTTCAATTCTTTAATTTATTTTTCCTATACCATTAATGAAGGATAATTTTGTAAAATTACTCCTAATTATAATTTACGACTTATAATTTGGGACGTAGGGAGTAATTGACACAAAGGATCAAGCAAATACAAGAACAAGAAGGATGATAATTTTTTTTGGTCCTCGTGCAACTAGAAATCACATTTTGTAAATTAACGGGACTAACTTTCAAGAGCTCGTAATGTTGAAAATTCTGGTATAGCGGGTAACTATTGGTTAAGACGAGAACAAATGTAAGGTAGCATTGTTTGAAAGTAAAATACAAAATAAAAACATCTCATGAAAGCTAAGATAAAACAAGCAAACCTCTTTGACACTCAAAGCTGCTCCACCTCTTGAATCACCATCTAGCTTTGTCAAGATGGCACCAGTTATTCCAATCTCAAGATTGAAAGTAGTCACCAAAGCTGTTCAATCAAAAACAAAACAGTGAAGTCGATTTTGGGATGGTTTTGGCTGTCAGAGTATAATAACCAACATCAAAAACATAATTATACAAAAACCTAACTAAAATATGGTTTTTTGGTTTATAAAGGTATCACTTGCGAGCAAATGTAAAGACCAACTCATTCAAGGATCTGGAGCGCATTCAAGAGTTGCCTCTCTCAAAAGGTGAATTTTAGTACGCATAAGTCAGGGATTGAACCCTTGACCACATACTTAAGTTGCTCCCCTCGGATTACACCAATTTGGTAGTAAAATATATGTTTAATAATATGCCAGCCATTAATTTAGAATCAGTTCATAAATATGAATAATTTATTTTTATAGAAAAATATTTTCTTTTTAATGTAAGAGTTGATACTTTAAACTTCACTTTTGAATACCTGCTGCTTCTTGCCCTGTCATAGCATCCACAACTAACAAGACTTCTGTTGGACTCAGTACCCGTTTCACATCTTTTAACTCGTCCATCATTGCTTTGTCTATCTGTTTCATAAGAAATAACAACCTTGATGAGCATAAAAGAATTTATTCAAACATTAAAAGAATCATGAAATAATTATTCACCGTAACATTTTCAGTCATATAAAGAATTACCTGCAGCCTACCAGCAGTGTCAACAATAACCACATCAATTTTCTTCTTTTTGGCCTCTTCAAAACCTTGTTTAGCAATGTCTGATGGTTTAACATCGGTACCTGCTGTATATACAGGGACGTCCACCTGATTGATGGGTCAATAATTAGTGTTTTTAATATAATATTTGAGTTCGTTTTATTTATATTTGAGTTTATTTTATTTAAGTTTATTTCCTTTTTAAAATTATTTTACTTCAATTGCAAGTTATTTAATTTCAGGAACAAATATTCTAAAGATTGAGTCTTGGAGTAAAAGAAAGGGATTTGGAGCTGATTCGGGTTGAAAATACGAAGATTCAATGCAAAAATATAACATCCCCCAAGTCAGACACTTGGCACGGCCAGTGTCATCAGCCACACGGCCGTGCCAGCCTTTAGGATCCCTTTTACTGCATTTTGCTTTCTGGACAAGCTACCTATTAGTTTACTTTTGACCTAAAAGCCTGTGGTTTCTTGTGGAACATTCTAGTGTTATATTTCTTGTGGCTTAAGTCATTGTAAACTATAAATAGAGTAGCTAGCTATCAGAACAATTCATCTTTTGTTCTTGGAATAAAAGTTCACATTTATTTTATTGTTATTTACTTTTATGTTCTTCTTCTTCTTCTCTTCTATGTCTACAATGAACGTGAGTGAGTAGACTCTTTTTGTCTTGAGATTGTTGGATAAGTCTAATGACGTAATCCTAGTCAAACCAAGCCATGAACCCTAATTTTATATAAATTTACTTTCTAATCTAATTTCACCGTTTTTATAATGAATTAACAAATATCAAACTCATAATGCGACAACGGAGGGTTAGTATTTGTTAATTCATCATCACAAATATCAATTCATAATGCGACAGCGAAACTTTGATATTGGAACAAGTGAAATTAGATAAGGGTTGCGAAACATGAGAATAGTCTAGCAAACCTTGAGACATATAAAGTTTCGTTTTTCAAGGATTCTAATAGCAATCAACCATGAGAATACGTGTGGTTGCTAGAGGAACACACTCAATGACTTCGAAAGAAGCTTTGATACGCTTAAGAGAAACTTGTCTTTAGAAAGTAGGTCCAATATAAAGTTTAGGTTTAGGGTTTGTTTGTGAAGGGTTTGTCATCGACATGAACCAATAATCCCAAGACAACTTTTATTATTATTGTTATTTTCTTTCAATTAAAAATCCAAACTTTTTAACCTTTGAAATTTTCATCTAATCATTATTAAAAGTTAATTGAATTCATAACTCTCTGTCGGAACGATACTCTTTTTACTACTTCGGTAAAACCGTGCACTTGCGGTTTTACTCATCACTGATACAAGCTATAACTAATTATAATCATCTAACTAGATGCAAATGGAGAGAATATAGATCAAGAGATGAGTCAAACAATGCTAATTGGATCTTGATGTTAGATGCCTGAATCCAATTTGTTAGGAAATAAGAATGCTCGCAAAATTTCTCGTGGTTCCTTCATAATTTTTATCCAGACAGATCATTAAAATCATCGGAAGATGCTAAAGCAGCACCTATCAAGGCTAGCATAATTCCAGTAGCCCAGGAAACACATCACTTCTAATATATTACAATGCACATTCTTCATGGTTTCATGCTAGTAAGCAACAACAAAAAACTATATTTAATTGAAAAATTAAAATGACATGACTAACTATATTTGAATGAGGTGTATGTATCATTAAAGAAATTGAAACTTGTTAACAACTTCAATGAAACAAAAATCTGGTACCTGTTTACCCAAGATAGTAAGCTGGTCAATAGCAGCAGGTCTATAAACATCCCCGGCAACTAGCATGCAACTCTTCCCCTGAGATCAGATGAATATGATTCGTTTCAATAAGGCGAAGAAGGAACCAAAAAAAAGTATTAGAAGGTGATGAAGGAGATTGGAAATACACCTGTTTCTTGAAATAATTTGCTAACTTTGCACACACGGTTGTCTTCCCAACTCCCTGGAGTCCAGCCAATAAAATGACAGTGGGCCCAGATTTGGCAAAAGTCAATTCCGAGACCTCTCCACCCATCAATTGAACAAGTTCATCATGAACAATCTGCAAAACCCAACAATCAACACCCATTTTCCTGAAAGAAAAAAACACCCATTTTGTTCTTGTATGAAACTTCAGTTTTCAAAAAATAACTCTGGTTGATGTTATTTTATTGGCTTAATAGCAGTTTTAACCCTTAACTTTCCCAAAGTTGCGATTTTGGCCCTTAAGAAAAAAAACTACAAAACCGCCCCCTAAGTTTTGCATTTGTGCCAGTTTTGGCCCCCAATGTCAATTTTGACTCGGTCTGCGCTGACATGGCACCCTAAGTGAGGTGCCACGTGTTATTTTTTTAATTATTTTTACCAAAAACTGGCCTTGGGAGGCCAAAACTGCTACAGTTGCAAAACTTAGGGGGCGATTTTGTAGTTTTTTTTCTTAGAGGGCGAAAACTGCTATTAAATCTATTTTATTTCATGCAAACAAGTTCTCTCACTTGCACCATGTTATAAAGAAAAACCACAAATATACATTCATTTGTGGCGACTTGTCCACTTTATACAGTGAACAATATTTAGTTGTTACTACAGAGCATTTTCTACAATGAGTTAAGATTCTCTCCATTTTCTACAATGATACATTACAGTAGTTTTGAATATATGAAATCATATAAATGTGTATGTATGTCACATGTTCTAGAAATGGGTGCATATATAGACATAAAACTATAGCAACGGAACTCTCCATCCACAGCGTATTTCAAATGTAGAATTTAAGAATACCCAATTTTATTTTTTCCTAAAAAAATAAGAACAAAATCAGTTGAATTTAAATGCAATTTTAAGACTATTACATAAAACATAACACAAATGCTAATAAAGTTTGAAATGAATTGACCTTAACCAATTGTTGATCGGGTTTGACTCCTCGAGTGACTCCAACACCCACAGCCTGATCAGTAACAGATTGCACAAACCTTCTTACAACAGGAAGACTTACATCAGCTTCTAAGAGAGCTCTCCTAATATCTCGCATAGGCTCCACAATATTGTCTTTGGTCAAAACCTCTGCACAAAGCAAGTCAAATAATTACGTGTGACTGTGAGTATCGCGTACAACGGAAGTTGCAAAGTAGTAAGTAATTATAGTTGAATTGAAAAAGACCTTCTCCTTTGAGTTTGTTCCAGGCAGATTCAAGACCAGTGGTTAACTGACCAAACATTTCAGCCCTGACCACAACTGGACGAATCATATCCATTCTTCTCACAGTTATGCTCTTCGACTGAACAAAACCCCATATCTCTTTCTGAAACCAAATCAAACCAAATTATTATCTTATCTATCAATGAATGGAAGAATGACTAATCAGAAGAATAGTAGATGACGTGGCATGCTTACCGCGAAAGAATTTCTGTAAGAAAGGGAAGAACAAAGCTTGCTCGAAGAAGAAGAGGAGGAGGAGAAGGTAGTGGTTCGGTGGTGAGAGAGTGGCGTGGACAAATGGCGGGACGCTAGAACTGCTTCCATCTCCACCAACTCAACTCAGTACTACTTGATGCTATCTCTGTGTGTGTGTGTGTTTTATCCACACCTGCCAAACTGGGCTATCATCAACTGCCGTAAATTTACCTTTTATGTTTTTAAAAAAATTAATTTACCTTATCCAAGTTTAAATATAAGCAATTAACTGATGTTAATTAATCTAATTTACTACTTTTTAATATCCACAAAAATAATTGTATTTTCCAAACTCTCATTTCTTTTTGTTTTTTTTACATAAAATTGGTTTATGGGAATACAAAAATGATTACTAAGAAATAAAATATGAATTAGTAGGAAGATATTTTGAAAATGAAGCATTAAGAGTAAAATTACTACCTATGACCCTTTTGACCAATATCTGACAAGAACATTTAAAACCAAGGTTCAAACCCACGCCCTAACCCAACATATCAAATGAAGACCCGGGTTTTTTTATTGTTTGAATCGTGCTTGTCGGGCTTCTTTTATTTTAGACTACTAAACATTATTTATTTTTTTATTTTTAGATTTGAATTGAAAGGGGGTATATAAATAAATGAAAGAATAATCATGTCATTAATTGTTCATATCATATAATCAATATAAATCTATTAGATTTTTTTTATTTTTTATTTTTTACAGAAGATAAGGGAAGATATTGAAGTATTGCTAATTCAAATCTGCATATTAGCATTATTATCAAAAATAACGTAACTATATGCATCTGGGAGAGATTGGTATTTTAAGTGTTGCTGAATGCTGATGCAGCTATATACATATTAGTATTGCTTATACTATAATGTAATTTGTATAGACATTCTGGTTCCGGGTGTAAGTGTTTGAAATGTGGCTGATGCAATTGTTGCATCATTGTATTACTTGATTATAATTGTCTGTATCAGTTTAAGTATAATTTTTGTTTCAGTTAACCCAGATTTGGCACCCTCATGGTGTTTTCTCCAACTTTATATCGCTATTTTTAAAGGGTGTGACAACACTGCTGCCATAAAAGGATAAACATGACTTCAAAATTAATCCATGCAGTTTTTCACTACTTACAATACATTGAAACAAGGGTTAAATAAGTTTTTCGTCCCTATAAATATAACGAATTTTGATTTTAGTCCCTATAAAATTAAACTGAATGTTTTCATCCTCACAAAAAAATTTATTTTATTTTTGGTCC
>Ga0228711_1007744_pt1 | contig 15420 bp, 10 predicted proteins | sample MedpolnodulmetaG_2_FD_177996 | JGI IMG/M metagenome (GOLD analysis project Ga0228711, IMG submission 177996) | Root nodule microbial communities from Medicago polymorpha collected in Santa Monica, California, United States - brown nodules | ecosystem: Host-associated > Plants > Roots > Nodule...
CCCATCCACTACCACAACATTTTGTTTAACTTTGCAATCGGTGATGATTCTTGCTCTAACATTTTTGCCAACATGGAAATAACAAAGTATTGCACTACTATCGGGGAGAACATTTGCTACAGCATTCATCATACTTGTGTCCCTGTCGGTCACTACCACCTTAGGCATGTCACTATTTGGTTCAAGAAGTTTAAGCAACATTTGCAAAGCCCAAGTAAAGTTATCCTCCTTCTTCGACGTCATAAATGCAAAACCAGCCGAATATGTCAAATAGGTTGAGGTCACTCCAACTATTTCAAGCAATGACATCCTATACAAGTTGGTTTTGTACGTGGAATCCATTATTAAAACAGTCGAAAAATTGTTAAACAACTTTACCGATGTTGGATGAGTCCAAAATATGTATTGAACAGTTTGACTTTCCTTTTTTTCTCTTGCGTAATAAACATATTCATTCTCTTCCAACTTTGAGATTAGAAATTGCATCTCCGTCAAGTCACCCCTTTTTGAATTTATGACGTTCATTGTAGACTTGCTTGATATTTGTCATGGACTCTTTCCTTTTCTTCTTCAAATTTGTCAAAATATTTTTTGGTTTCACCGAAGAATTGGTCAAGTCATGTACAATCTTCTTGTCGTCCTCCATTAATCTTCCGGCAAGAAGGTGACCTGCTACATACGACACCATCTCATGGTTGTGAACGCTATTAAGAATAGCCAATTTCCAAGCATTGTCTTCCCTGTCGACATATCCATTCACCTTGAACAAACACCCACATTTTCTTGATCTCGTTGCTTCATGCTTCACTTTTCTATTTGGTACTTTGTGGTCGCCGCTCCGTTCACAAACCAACTCCAGCATAGCATTTCTACCTTCACAAGATCTTCTAATGATAACCGTAAATCCAGCCCTATTTGCTTGTCGACGGACCCAACCGAGCAATTCGTCTTTATCTTTTCATGTATCTCGGGTTGAAAAGAAATGAGTCGTGTCGACTTCGTGGTCACGAAGTTTCCACACATCGGAATTGACGCTTGAAACCTCAACTTTAACGGAAGCTTCAACCTTCACGGAAGCTTCGACCTTAATGAGAGCTTCAACCTTAACGGAATCGAAAACACCTGGTTTTCGATCACTCGGATCATCATCCGCATTCTCAACCATATCTATAAATAAACAACATATAATTGTTAAACTAATTAATAAACATGTATCTAATATCATAAACAGACAAAAAAAAACAAAAGAAAAAAAATTGGAATTTTTTTTTATGAAGTTTTGAAATTTTTTCTAAGTGTCCAACGACAGTTAACAGCCGTTGACTCCCAGCGGTAGTTAACTGCCGTTCAAGTTCGTGACAGTACAAAAAAAACATAGCAAAATCAATCAAATGTAAACGAGTTAAAACTTGCAATATCTGGTCTTTGATGCATATTGTGTGTAGAAACGTCCTAGCAATCGATCAACAATGATTTGAAACCAAGATTTTGACAAAATATCATAAACAAACAAAAAAAAAAGAAGAAAAAATTGGAATTTTTTTTATTTATGAAGTTTTGAAATTTTTTCTAAGTGTCCAACGACAGTTAACAGCCGCTGACTCCCAGCGGTAGTTAGCTGCCGTTCAAGTTCATGACTGTACAAAAAAAACCCAGCAAAATCAATCAAATGCAAACGAGTTAAAACTTGCAATATTTGTTCTTTGATGCATATTGTGTGTAGAAACGTCATAGCAATCAATCAACAATGATTTGAAACCAAGATTTTGACAAAAGATTTTTGAAATGGGGATTTTTTGTGGAATGGTATGGTGAGGTAAGGTGATGAGTGAATTTTTAATTTTGGAGAAAAAAACAACGGCAGTTAACTGCCGTTGGGGACTCTAACGTAATTTATTTATGTCAAAAAGAGCAATTTTCCAAACTAAATGCCACCTTCCATGGAAATTTGTATTTTGGAATTCATTCATTTGGGAGGGCAGAGCTTTACCAAAGAGTTGTCGTACGTGAGTGGCTTATGCTGTGTGTGTCAGCCAATATGGGCAGAGGGATCACTTTCGTTGAGGTTAGATTATGAAAGGAAAGGACATTGACCAGAAAATGAGCATATCATCCCTTAATTTAATACACACTTTTACCAATTACCATTAGGTAAGATTAAAATGATATATTTAAGCTGGTTTCTTTAAAACAAAATGATAAATAGAGGCGAGAGAGAATTTGAAAAGAAAAAAATGACCGTTGTTGTTGTAGGTGAAATGGTGGGCCTACATCTGAAGTGGTTAGATGATTAGGTCTCACATGGTCACCCTGTCTCTTTCCAACTGTTTTTACTTTTATTGTAGTATCTGTAATTTTTTAATAATGTAGATTTCCAAAGTTACCCTTAGCTTATCCACACTTACACTCAACTCAACGTCACTGTTTCTTTGCCCCTACATCTCCATAAAAAGACCTTCACTCTTTACAATCAATCTCCGCAAACATAACACATTACATTACACAGACAAATGTCTAAAGAAGTGAGCGAAGAAGGGCACCTACCACATCCTCACGGTAAGGACTACGTAGACCCACCACCATTACCCCTCCTTGACTTCGCTGAGATTAAGCTCTGGTCTTTCTACAGAGCTCTCATCGCTGAGTTCATAGCCACCCTTCTCTTCCTCTACGTCACCGTCGCCACTGTCATTGGTCACCAAAAACAAACTGGTCCATGTGACGGTGTTGGCCTTTTAGGCATAGCATGGTCCTTTGGTGGCATGATATTTGTCCTTGTCTACTGCACCGCCGGCATCTCCGGTGGCCATATTAACCCTGCGGTCACATTCGGCCTTTTCTTGGCTCGTAAAGTGTCTCTGATAAGAGCGGTGTTATACATGGTAGCACAATGTTTAGGTGCTATCTGTGGCGTTGGGTTGGTGAAGACTTTCATGAAACACCCTTACAACCACCTCGGTGGCGGTGCTAACTCTGTAGCTTCCGGTTACAGCAAAGGCTCTGCCCTCGGTGCTGAAATGATCGGAACATTTGTGTTGGTTTACACAGTTTTCTCTGCTACTGATCCCAAGAGAAGCGCACGTGACTCACATGTCCCTGTTTTGGCTCCTTTGCCCATTGGTTTTGCTGTTTTCATGGTTCACCTTGCAACTATACCAATCACCGGTACCGGAATCAACCCTGCTAGGAGCTTCGGTGCTGCTGTTATCTTCAACAATGCCAAAGTTTGGGATGACCATGTATGTTGTTTTAATTATGATTTATGCTATATCTAATTTCATTTCAATTTATATATAATTTTGACATGCAATGCATGCAGTGGATCTTCTGGGTTGGACCGTTCGTGGGAGCGTTGGCAGCGGCTGCATACCATCAATACATTCTTAGAGCGGCGGCTATCAAGGCGTTGGGCTCCTTTAGAAGCAACCCCACCAACTAAATTAATTAATATTTAATTAACAGTAGGAATCATGCATGCATAAAACTTCTTCTGAATTTGTTTGCATTTCATTTCAACATTTATTATTCGCATGCTTTATGTGTTTTCATCATGACATTTCTTCTGTATTTTACTACTATTTTCATTTATTTATTTATTCAGTTTGTTCGTATACGAGATGAGATGATAACTCTGCTTGTTCATCACCTTTCATTTCATATTTATTTATGTTTCAATTAAATTTACTTTTATTGTCTATAATCTATTTTTATGTTTCTACTTCATGTACACAAGTGTTTTAGCAAGAGTCGATATGTAAATTGGTCTTGAGATTGCACGATTGTATCATTCATATCCTAATATTATCTATATTTTAAAATGATCTCTAAAATTGGAAAAATGGTAATTGTTGGGACAATAATGAAAATAAATCGAATATCTTTACCCGCAATTGTATTGGGGAGTTTGTTGTTGATATGTTTGAATTTCAATAACGTTTGTCACTTCATCTAAAAATACATATATAAAGACAACTTCGTTTAATGCAAAATTTATTATTTGTTAATGACTTTTTTTTTTTTTAATGGTGTTAAGGTTGATAATATTGAGAACCAGGTTACTCCTTTTTGCAAACTAGTAAAGTGCTTTTCTGTTCAACTCATTTTCTCACCCAAACTTTTTAGTACATATATATGAAAATATTGTTAGCTTTACGTAATTGCATTTGAATATGTGAGTTTGTTGATGCAAGTGTGAATTTTAATAGTGGTATCAGTAAAAAAAAATCATATATAAAGACAACTTCCATAATACAATTTTTTTTTATTAACATGACTCATATTGATAATATTGAGAACTAGGTTACTCATTTTTCCAAATCAATACTCCTTCCGTCCCGTAATAGATGATCTATTTAAAAATGTGTAATTTTGACCTAACTTACTTTGACCATATTTTTCTACTAATATACAAAGATATATAATATCATACAAGATGTCGTTAGATTTGTCTTGATGAGTATTTTTAAAATATTAAATTTTCATAATTTTTTCTGATATATTATTCAAGATAATTATGCTCAAAATTATGCATTGGCATGTGTAATTAGACCCAATAATTATTCTTTTTTGAGAAAATCACCCAAACTTTTAAAGTACATAAATTTGAAACTATGACAAGTTTTACGAAATTAATTACAATGACATCGTAATTTTGTTGAAACTTTAAAATATTGTTTTTACTAAAATCAAATCATCGTGTAATTTTGCGTTAAATGATATGTGAATCTAAACATGCACGTTCTACTTAAGAGATTAGTCCTCTAATTTGAGTGAGAAATTTATTTATCTTCATAACACAATCATTTTAATATCTACTCCCTTTGGTCACATTTATAAGCAAAAAACAACTTTTTAGATTTATTGAATATCTAATGTATAAATGTGAATCTAAAAAGTTGTGTTTTGCTTATAAATGTGACCGGAGAGAGTAATATATTTAAAAAAAATATTAGAGAAGGACTTTTGATTTTATTTTAGGAATGAAGATAAAAAATTTAATCATGTTTTTTATAACAAAAACAACATATTTCGCACGTCAATGGTGGCTGTCTAAATTTAACTGAAGTTATTTGCTGTGGATTTTATAATTTGATTAACATAGCTTAGCATTATTTATCAAGTAGTATAATTATTTGCAATCATTTCCCCCACATTGACCTTGGCCAGCAAAAAGGAAAGTGTGACCCATTCCATTAGAGGTCATTTTTGGGGTGGCCTCAGACTCTCTCGCAAAAGTGTGGTGGTTGCTTGCTGAGAAAGAGAAGAGGGGTCACCCTTTTCGAAAAGGCAGGAGTCGTCCTCTTTCATTCAACCACTGGGCACAACACAGTTATTAAAATGTTGCAAAAAGTAAAGCAGAGTGGTGAAAGTGTAGAGGCCAGGGTCCAAAAAATACCTACTATAGGTGGATGGACACGTGTTTTTCTCTTTCTCTTTTACCAGGGATTCCATGTCTCAAAAAAAAAACCTCACCCCCACCTTGTTTAGTTGTTTTGTTAGTAAGCATTCGGTTTGGCGCGCGAAGAATTGATTCTACTATAGTTAGCGTGAGCATAACTCAATTGGTAAGATAATATATTATTATATGTAAAAGTTGGGGTTCGAACTCCGGACATCCCAGTTATTCACCTTATAAGGTGAATTCTAGCCATTAGGCTACCTAACAAAAAAAAAAAAAGAGTTTAATGTGAATTAATTTATGTTAAAATAGATTTATATAAAATTAATTTTTATAAGTTAATGTCGTTTGAAATTTGAATCATTTGAGTCAAAATTGATTTTGAATGTGCAATATTTAAATTATCCTTTTAATTGTTTTAAAACTAAATACCTTGTTTTCTTTTTAGATAATTATTTCTACTTTTCTAAAATCATAAATGCATTTTTATTGGTTCGTAAATTCCTTTTAAAATGATTTTTTTTAACGGAAATTCATTTTAAAATGATATTCATATTTATAAGAGTTATTTTTAATATTTTTTATCAATTGAATCATTATTTGCTTCCACTCATATATACTTCAACCTTTTCTAGTTCTAGAATTAAAGCAAAAAAATATAAATAAAAATAAAAAAATGTAAAAGGCAAATGGCTCAATATAAATTACAATGGACCGCTCCTAAAATCACACAATAAGATTAATCCAAGTTTTCTAAGTCTCTCTCTTCTCCTTCTTCTCTCTTGTGAACCATCACCAAAACCCTAATTTCTTTTTATTCATCCATCAAAGAGAGGTGATTTAGGGTCAATTTGACCCAAAATCACTCCTCTACCTTGTTTTTCTCTTTTATTGAAATAAGTGATTTTCACATCTATTTCGTTTTCTCTTTCGTGATTTTGTCGTCTTAGTGCAATGTTGTGTTGTTCGTCGTCTTTGTGCGACGTTTGTTGTCTTTCTTGTTTTGTTCAGGTATTTGTTCGGTTCAGATTGTCAGATCAGCCTAGATCCAGTGTAGATTCAATCAATGATTCTGGCGTCATCAACGTTGCAGATCTGGAGACATGGGTATTCCGGAAACTTGAATATAGTCATAAGTGCAGGCTTTTGTAGTTTGTCATTTTATACTATTAACATGGATGTTGTGAGTTTGTTCGCAGATTCATCCTTTTTGTTTTTAGCGAATTTTCATTGTATCAATTTACTCTATCAATTTGAATGAATGAATATCATTTATTTTTGTCAAAAAAATAAAATAAATTACAATGGACCGATTCATCTCTCATCCCTAACCTGAAGATAAGATAATAGTAGCAGGCAACAGTAAAAAAACGCAAGATCACGAGGGGTAAAGTTGGCAATAATAATGTGACTTCTATAGAATTAATTTAGCTGGACGCAAAAGCTACATATTGTAGCTTCACATAAAATCGATTTTAAAAGGATCAATCATGTTTTAATATGGGTACCAAACACCTTCCAAATACCATAAAACCACATTTAAAGGTGTAATCGCACGTCCATGGAAGCCAATCACAAAACCAAACAGAGGCTTAGTGAAATGTCGTCGGGCTCACAATAAACCGAACTAACTAAAAATAATTCGAGGTTCGATTCGATAATTAATTTGTTAAACTGAATTTATGAATCAAATGAGTTTACTTAAGTCAAAAATACACCTCATTAAATGAATGACTCAAACTAAAATTATGTATAATTTAACTCGTTTTGTTCATGAACCAAATAAGATATATGGTATTAATCCATACCACATTTGAATGAGTGAATTCACAAAAGGAATAAGAAAAAATTGCATTAGTGAGCGTAGCTATCAAAGAAAAAAAATGTAGTGGAGTAAACCGTCAAATTGGTTGATGTCTTTGTAAATCACTCTTAAATTAGTCACCAAATTTATTAATATTTCAAATTAGTCTTTGTCTTTGTCAAAAGTTTCTCAATTTGGTCCTCGTCATATGACAATAACATAAAGACAGTGACCTAATTGAGAAACTTCTCACAAAGACAGAGATTAGTTTGAAATATTAGCAAAGTCATAGACAAAAAATGAGAATGATTTACAAAGATAAAGATCAATTCAGTGGTTTACTCAATCTAATGTGAACATACATTAGTCCCCGATTAGTCGTTGTTGAACAACAAGGAGCAAGTTGGCTATAAAAGAGCATCTAGAAACTGTGTTTAAAATGTTGTGGGAATTGATCAATAGTGTTATGATTAATTAATTAATTCATAGTGCTACATTCATTTACGTGGTTTTAACATCGATTGAAAGTGTTTGAGCTATTTTTGTGTTCATTTGAGTTTTTTTTTTTTTTTTATCCCTTTATTTTATTTGAGCAATTAAGTTGAACCGAGTTTTTCATAAGTTTGAATCGAGTTGAGTTTGAGCGATAAAAAAAGTTTGTGACAAACTCGAATCGAGTTTTGAGTCGATTAAGTTTTTATCCTGTCGAGTTCAGCCAAGTTTAACTAGGTTCGACTCATTTCCAGCTCCAAGTGTAGTGAGTGAAGTTGACATGCATACCCCACGATTGCGTTATAACTTGAATTAAATCATATCATCTCATTTTCTTTTCTTTCGTTCTTAGGCATGGTAGCAAAACTCTGTGCCTGCGGATATCCGTTCAAACCAAATCTGATTTAACGGGTTTTTCCCCGCCATTGATTGGGTTTGGATATGTGTTTGGGTTTCTCTGATTTCAAAACGTAGGTACGAGACAAGTAAGAGAGATATAAGTACTCGTGCCGAACTCATACTTAAGTTGGTTTGATAATTTGGTTATTAGTTTATTTAGTTTGTAATGTGGTTTGTAGTTGGTTGTGTTGTTTTTGAGAATTTGGATTATCAGCTAATTTAGAACATTGATATTTTGACTATATATTGATATGACATGTTATTCGGTTTGATAATTGTCATGTTATAATCAATGTCATTGATATATAAAAGAGCAACCAAATCATTCGGTTAAAAAAAATGTTAAAGTGAACATATTGGTGGATAATGCATTACAACATTGCACTCTAGGTTGATAAAACTTATTTTTTTATTAAAAAAAATGATTCATGGTGGAGATAGTGAGTAGAATATGAGTAGAATAAATTTCACACAAAAACAAATTTTAGTTTCTAGTAAAATAGAACAAAACATATATTAATTACGGTGGATCACCATTTTTTAATGACAAATGTTATTATATTTTAATATTTTCTTTCTTGTTAGGATTTGAACCATTAACCATTAACTTGTTTAATTTCTTAACCAAATGAAACTATTCATCTCTCCCAAAGAACGAAAGGAGAATAAAGACCATTCTTCCTTAATGCTATCACGCCTTACAACAAATAATGTGAAGAACTGTTTGAATCACGTAGCATGGTGAACTTTTTTAAGCGTACAACATTCTATTAGGTTTTCATTTTTTTTTTTTGAAGGAATTCTATTAGGTTTTCACGTGTTCTCATTAAATTGCATCAAATCTTTTTCATACATTTTTTCATAGGTTTGTTCATCCTTGAATTTATAGTTATCAATCAATTGGTTATTGAATTTTTTGAAATAACAAAATGGTCTCTCAATTTGTGTCACATTTATCAAATGAGTTCTTCCGTCAATTGCATCAAGTTTGTTTCATAAATTTCTTTGATAGGTTTGTTGATCCTTGAATTTATGGTCATCAATCAATTTGGTTCTTGAATTTTTTTAAAATGCAAGATCGTCTCTCAATTTGAGGTTTATCAAACGAGTCTTTCCGTCAACTTCAAACATTCCACGGATTGACATGTAATGTTAAAGGTTGACGTGCCAATCTATATCATTTGCCACGTATACTTGGAACAACTTGCTTGAACTTATTTCTTTCCTAAAATAGAAAATCATCAAGCTAAAAAAAGTATTAAACCCAGACTCAGAACAATCTTCATCCCTTCTCCATCGTATTCAAAGTTATAACTTAAATTTGCTGAGAAAAAGCCAGCAGCAAATGTTTTTACTATTTTTTTTATGAAACGTTTTACTAACTCAGGAATGGATTTGGCTATTTGATCAACTCATTAAAAGTCACAACTCACGACGTTCGTTCTGGAAAAAGAGTCCAATTAATGACATATGTTATTCTTCTAAATGTATATAGAAAGACTTTCTATACAGGAATTCATCTAGAGTGTCTACCAATTATAAAAATCATATATAAAATTTAAATCCGTATAAAATATGTATACAGAGATAGAAAGCTCCTACAGATGTTCACAACATATCAGCCTAATACTTTTGGCATAAAAGAAATCACATAAGCCTATGCTGCTTGCATCCAATTTTATTGAGTAATGTATTCTACTTTCTATAAACACTATACTCTGACAATCACACTCATGCACCAATGTGATAAGCAGTTTCCTTAACCCTCAAACAAAAACAAGAAAAAAAAGAATTGCAAGTTTGGTTATTATAATAGTTGATCTATCTTTGACTTGATAGGTAGCGTGGTTTGATCATCTACTAATCCTGAAGACATGAGCTGCTCAAGCTCGCTCAAACGATCTCTGATTTCGGGAATTCGGATATTAATATCAGCAACCTCTTGTTCTTTCCGAGCCAATGTTTCCAACTCTGATTCTAGCTGTTCTTTCAATGATTCCATTTCACGATCATAGTTAGCCTTTTCCATTTCCATATCCTGATGGTGACTAATCAATTCAATATTTTCAACAATTTCATCGAGTGTGTTACGCAACCATGCTACACGAAGATGAGCAGATTCAACGTCCTTAACAATATCCAACAATTCACTCACTTTGGACTTACTTATTGAATCAGAAGAAGATTGTAATTCTTGGACCACAAAGCATACACACTCCATGTAATATGACCTCATTACAACTGATTCCAAATCACAGCTTGCCCCTATATCACCATACTTGTCAAGTATTGTTTGTAGGATGGAACCAAAACTTTCTTTGACATTGTATTTTCCAATTGAAACACGGGATTCAGATACAACACTGACACTATCTGCCTCTCCTTCGCTACTAGTATCTATTTCTTTGTTGTGGAGAGGAAGGGGATTGCCAGAGAAACTAAAATCTTTGGAACCACCTTCACCAGTTTCATCAGAATTGGTTATTGGAACGATTTCATGAGAAGCAGCGACTTTGACCTCTTTATTTGTTTCAGTTTTATTGGGGAGGACCTCAGTAGCACCATTCTTAACTTGATCTGTAGGCTGTTAAAAAGAAACAATAGTGTTTAAATATTAGCAAAAAAGGTTGTCTAAAGAGCATGAGAGAAAATAGAGGGACAATACCATAACATCTGGGATGTGTAATTGAGAAGAAATTGGGCCAGAAGAAGGAATGATCTCATTGTTTTTGTTCTGAGAATAATTTGGTTTTGTTGATGAAGTATTGGTTGCCACAACTTTTGTTGGTGGAACACTGTGAAGAATAGGAGGTTGTGGCTTCTTCCTATGATCAATCATGGAATGAGGAGTGGCACCTGCAATTTGATCATAGTATGAATGTAATGACACAATGAGTGCAGGAGATATAAATGTGTTGGCAAAGAAAACTAATCCATTCTAATGAAATGGTCAAACAAAATGGCCATGTGCATACTTATCGTGAAAACGAGTCTCTTTCTAAACAAAATTAATAGTATATATTTACAGCTGCTAAATCTTTTGCTGCTTATAGTGGAATTTAAGAATGATAGAGAGAGGAGGAACCTGAATTGTTGCAATTGGCATCACACTTATGATAAGGATTGGATGATTTAGGACAAGAAGAAGAAGAAGCATAAGTACGTCTTTCACCTCCATTAATCACCTTTCTATTATTACTTGCAGTAGCAGCAGCAGCAGCATGATGTGGTTTGGTTCCCTTTGTCTTTTGGGAGCAAGCTTGAGTGCATTGATGGTAAGGATTTGAAGCATTTGCACAGCTACCGTTGCTACTAGACATCATCATCGCCTGTGTGTGTTCAATGTAAAAACATTAAATTAACATCAAAATAAATAGATAATACCCAATTTTGTCCAACAAATACAAAACAATCAAATACTGGTAGTTGAAAAGCAAATAAACTTACATTCATAAGAATTAATTAGCTAGGATTAGGATAATTATCAAGTGGTACAAGAAGAATGAGAAATATTGAAAGGGAAGAACCGTCCATTTATTGACTCCTCCTGGTGGCGGGTCTCATAACTATTACGTTGACCATATAGAATTTCCATCATCACGACCATTGACAAATTTTGATTTTTGAATAAATTCAATTTTCTATTAAATCATCATATACGTATACACTCCGTCAAAGGTCTTGTCTTCTAGACACTCACCTCGCGTGGACCATTTTTTTTTATTTCTAGTCTAAACTAGATATTCTACAAAAAATAGGCAGAGATTATTAAATGAAAATATAAGCAACCAACATGACAAACATGTACAATGACAAAAATACGTCTATAAAAGAAGATTAAAATAGATGTCCATGACGTTGTGTGAATAGAATTATCTCTGGTAGATTTTTTTTTTAAGAAAAACAAAAAAAAAATGGTTAAAACTTTAAGCAAGTGAATAAACTTATATGATCAAAATAGATATGTATAGTAACAATTTTTCTCACGAGCTTCTAGCTCTTTTTGCTATCTTATATTGGTTATTTATAACATTTTAAGTAGTTTATGACTATTTGGTAAAACTGATCTATAAACTAGCATATCTAACCGATCATTGAAAATATAATTGATAGTTGATATCTTATGTGTTATTAATTATCCCTATAAATTCATATGTTTTAAGGTATCCACTATTTTTTTAATCAAAGACATGAAAATATTTTGGTTCATTCCTTGCAACATGCATCTGCACTTCTTTGCGGTGACACTGCGATAAGGAGAAGGAAAAACTAATTTGTGTCTATGTCAAAAAGAACTACTGCATCGTTGCGAACAACAATTTCCAAGCACCTTCCTACAAAAGATATTCATTCACGTTGAAAACAAAACAAAACGTGCGTCCATTCCATTCCTACATTTGTTTTCGTTTATCTATTCTCGTTTGACAAGCTTCGAGTACCCCATTATTTGGCCATTCCAAACATGTGCTAACTTTATAAGACTATTATTTTTTAAAAATTTGTTGACATAATTCTTTTTTCTATTTTGCTTTGTCATTTTCTCCCTCTCCCTCTATCTTCACATTATTTTTGAAATGCAAGTGAATTTCAATCACAAAGTGTTGGGACTCATGAATTTCACCAAATAATCAAAGTGAATGTTAGAGACATTGTTAAACAAAAAATATACATAATTAATCATGTATTTGAATTGTGTAAACCATATAATTCTCGGATGAATACAAAAATATGTTGTCTTGAATTTGTCAGAATATCAATGTTCAAATTAACAAGATATTCATTAACTCTCTTAAAAAATAGAATATATTCATTAACCATTTAATATAAGAAATTAATCACATGTGAAATACATAAAAGTATTGTGTAAAAGAAAGTTACGAGTTCAAAAAATACATGATACCATGTAATTCAAATCAAATGTAAAAAGTAAAATACAATGTATCTATTTGTGTCAAAAGAAACTGTCAATAACATTTTTGACAAAAACAAAGAAAATTAATCACATAGATGAGTGAAAAAAAAGAAACCAGAGGGTTAACACAGAAAACAATAATAATGAATTAGAATAAAGAATGTACGAACAGAACAACACCGTTTCATACAAACGAAATTAGTCACGTAAATGAGTGAAGGAAAAGAAAAAAAAGCATCAGAAATCACCTTGCCTTATGGTGGAATGAGATTGTAGGCCAGCTAGGTTGGAAGTACAAATGTTGTTAGCCGATAAAAGATCCAAAATTGACCTAGGCCAACTCACAAATTCCGACAGTTTTTTTTTTTTTGCTGGACTAAACTATATAGTATAATTTTCAGCACTAAAAGTCCCCCGAAAAGTATAATGATAACATAAGTTGATTCAACAGCAAGAATTTATATTCTGGATTCTGGAAACAAATCATGTAAATCGAAACAAGTCTATCCAGGATAATCCATATTATCCAAAAATGATAATCTAAAGTAAACGGTAAGCAACAAAAATTTGAAGATTAAGGAAATTCAAGCTAAACAATGGACTGCATTCCCAACTCAATTTCACTCATCGTCATCCTCATCATCATCTCCGGCTGCAGAATTGAGAGCTTGCAAGCGAGAGACCAACTTTGTCTTCCTTTCCTCATAGGTGAGCTTCTTCAGGTTGTACCTGCTCGGAAGACAAACAATGCATCTTTAGTACAATTTTCACTTATCAAACAAAATTACATGCACTTTAATTATATAATCATAAACGCGGCTGAAACACTACTAATTCAAACAGGGTCATTCCACTTGCCAATCAACAATAGTAAATAGTTACAAACATCCTAATGCAATACCTCTTGTGTTCCTTTGGTGGCTGCTTCTCAGGCTTTTTGATTGAGGGATCTGCACGAATGGCAGCATGAACCTTTTTGTATAGTTCCTCGATTCCATCCGCTTGAATCCCACGCTTGATATATTCACTGAAATGGGTTTGATATTTTTCAGGTTCGTCTTCCATCAATGTCTACAAAAAAACATTAGAAAGCTGATTAAAAAAAAGTCTCAAACTCCACATGAATGCCTTACAAATTAAAAATGAAAATGACTCAATAAATACATTATTTGAACACACCTTCATATAGGCAGCAACATGTCCACCAAAGATGTACTTCCGGTGAACCTCAGCATCAAGCTCTTTTTTCTCCTTGTCAAAACCAGCAAACCTTTTGTCGCTGTGAGGAATATCCAGACCCCCATCCAAAGCTCCCTGCAGCCAATCAAACCCATTTAATATATATCATTGTCAAAAGAATACAGGGCATAGGTGATTGATATTAGCATGAAATACCTTGAGTGCACCAAAGACCCGGTTTCCAGTTGTGGTCTTAACGAGACCGACATCGAGGAGAGCACGGAATGGCCTCCTGGAGTCAGCTGGTTCCACGGAATAATCCTCTCCGGTTGCCTGAGTAATATAACACATTTCAAGAGTTTTAAGAACAGATACAAATGAATAGTATAAAATGATGATGTATGTATACCTCGACATTGCCTTCATACTCGTCATCCATTTCAAGAGTTTTAAGAACTCGGCGAGCCAAAAGGAGACCAGTGCAATATGCTGATAACATTTAAAAAGAATTAAAATAACTACATGGATATGGATTAGAAGGAGGAGGAAAAGAGGCATAATGATAAATACCTGCAGCATAGTTAGTAAGGCCTACATGAAGGCCAAAGTGAGGAAGCTCATGTGCGTAAGCAGCAGCAAGAACAATATCACCAGCAATGGTAGCAGAGACAATTTGACAGACAATGTCTTTGTTTGTCTAGGAGTAATAATATGGTTTTGGTTAGGGATTGAAAATTAAGTATGGAGTGTGGAAAGAGGATAGTTACTTACCAATCGAACAACGTAACGGTATTTGGGAGTGCCGTATTTGTTAGCGTCTTGAGTAATCAAACGAACCCTGGCTCGGTAATCAGTCTTACCCTCTCTTCTTCTCTTGAATTTAACTTGAAATCGTTTGAAGTACGCATTTGACTTCTGAGCCTTCACAAATGCCTGAATCAACAAACATTCATTAATTAGTTAGTTAGTTAATCATCGTCTCAAATCAAAACAAAAGAGGACGGAAATGATTGAAAGAGAGATACGCACCATTCCGAATGGGGATGGGGTGGGGTGATTGGACTGCCCGCCGCACCTTCGACTGGGTTTTGTTTGGTGCGGAGAAAGAAACAGAGAGAGAACAAAACTTCGCCTTCCAGTTAAAAGAGAGTTTTTTTAGGGTTTCTCTTGGGCTGCCTTTGCCTACGGGCCTCATCACTTTCCTCTTTCTATCTAAATTAATTCAAATTAGCACCC
>Ga0228711_1007745_pt1 | contig 15419 bp, 11 predicted proteins | sample MedpolnodulmetaG_2_FD_177996 | JGI IMG/M metagenome (GOLD analysis project Ga0228711, IMG submission 177996) | Root nodule microbial communities from Medicago polymorpha collected in Santa Monica, California, United States - brown nodules | ecosystem: Host-associated > Plants > Roots > Nodule...
TGATTTGTGGAGTACCCATCAACCAACTTTATAGTCATCTTGTTACAGACAACGTTTGAATAGTGACAAAGCACTCGACTCCAACATCTAGGGTACATAGTGGTTTCAGGTCAAAGGGTGGAATACATCACTATCACTATGAGAATATCTTATGACATTTTTCATAACTAATACTATGTAGTATTCTCATAGTGGGTCAATCCAACATAAATATTACTCCTAATATTTATATCTATGTGTAGACTTGATAACTCTTTATCAATGATCTGTGAGATGTGATCGTTAGTCTATCCACATAATAGTCTCTATGCTTTAATGATATCCCACTTCTCAATAAAACTTGACTACGGATACTTTAAGAATAGTTTCCTTATGTTTAACGGGGTCTCACAATTAAGTTATACTTAATGTTCCATTAAACAGACTAACTATTCTAGGGACTTTATTATTTTGAAACAAAACAAAATCAATAAAGAAATGTCTTATTATTTATATATTCACAATATATATTTGTATCAATATCATGATACAAAGCCAAACCAAATCAATATAGATTGGCTATTAGGGCTTACTCCAACAGTCTCAGGGAGAGGTACATATTAATGTTATACTTTAATGATTGTAAACTATTGTTAATCTTTTTGAAATTGTTGTTAATCTTTATAAAACTGATGTTAATGTTTTATTTTAAATTTTTTGCAGTGGTGAGCCAATTTAAAATGCATCAACAACGGGAAGAAGATTGACCACTGCCTCATTTCTGCATTGTGGAGAGGTGGCATGAGGAGACTTTGAGCTTCCATCTTCCGTTTGGGGAAATAACAGTGACACTTTATGATGTGTCCTGTTTGCTGCATCTCCCCATTGATGGCATGCTTCTGTCCCACGAGAGTATTTCAAGGGATGATGTGGTGGAGTTGATGATACGATATTTGGGGTCTTGTCTAGGAGACGCTCTTGATGAGGTGAATGAGACCAGAGGTACACATGCACGGTTTAGCTACTTTAGGAGGATTTTCAAGGAGCGTATTTTTTTGCAGTTGGAGTTAGATAATGAGGTGGTGTGGAGGTGCACATGAAGAAATTGTGGGACCAGGGTCTCCGCAAATATTTGATGTACTTGGTGGGGATCACGCTCTTCACTGACAAAAGTGACACCTTTGTGGATGTTGTCACCTAAGGTACTTCATAGACCTGGAGGTTGTTTGTTGTTTTTCATGGGAAGTTGCGGCACTATTTCACCTTTATAGGGAGTTTAACCATGTTGCCCATTGGAGTTGCAGTCAGTTGTCAGGATATGTGACTTTGTTGTAGGTATAAATATATAATTATGTTTGTTTTTTTATCTGTAAGTTTTGATTTTTTGTATATTTATATGTGGTTGTCTTTGTCGCGGGCTTGGGTGAATTAGCACTTCAGGGGTATAGGTAGCACGGATGAGTGGGGTGGATATCAGGAAGATATTTTTCAACACACCATTCTTTTTGCACCACAGATTGGTTTGTCTACACCAGACTCATATAGAGAGCATCTAAATGCGCTGGATCTGGCAGGCGTTGTCATGGCCCCATATGGAGAGCACCGTCAGACATGTCCTTTTGAGTGGGTTAGCCTTTACTCTAGATGGCTGAGATACGGTAACCACATGGTGAGATATCTGTGGGAGCGGGTGCTTCGTTAGTTTAGGTACGTTCAGACCATCCCGAGAAATTCATATAAGAGAGCACCTCCCCATGAGACCTTACGGGATATCACCCTTCACTTTCAGTGTGCTCTTGATTATGCCCTGACAGCTCAGCAGTTGGGTAACCGTGCACTACATGGTGTGGAGGCAACAGAGGGATACATCAAATAGTTTTATCAAGTCTCTCATCCACGCATGATTCTTCCAAACGTGGAGGTTGCGGTGCCAAGGCCACCAGAGTGGGAGGCCATTGATGAGATTATTGTTGATGAGGATGGAGAGCGTGAGTTCTTAGAGTTGGGCCGTATCAGAGACCATGTGTATGTTGTTATGTCTAGTGGTGAGGTGCAACAAGGGTGTAAGGCATGACAACATTTGGAGGAAGTATTGAGAGAGGTGCATGGTGTGAAGGTTTACCGCCGTAGGCAAAATGTTAAAGGTGGCAGGGTTGGAAGGTGTATAGTCATTAGATGATTGTAACATTTGGATAATTTTATTTTTATGTTTGATTAATGTTTGAAAATTATGTTGTGTTGTTAATTGTTATGTTATGAATTGATTTTTCTGTTTGAACATACGTCAAAGGCCAAAACAGATGGCTAAATGCCCCAAAACATATGGCTTCTGCATTTGTGCTGATGTAGTTCAGATTGTATAATCCGGATTGTTTTTACACTTTCTAGAATATATAACCCGGAAACATCCTTTTTCACTTCAAATGTCGACTTTCTACGAGGTGATTGACACTTTTTGAATTACATAATCCGAAAAGTGGTAATCTAGTATAGATTTTAAAATCGGAATCAATCCCATGCACTTTGGCATCAAGAGCCTTCAGGTTGCTTCCAGTTCCAAAAACCACGAAATTGTCTGGATTTTATAATCCAAAAGTAGTTCAGATTATGTAAACCGAACTACGGATATTTTTGGAAAAACAATAGGGCAGGCAGGAAACAGACACGATGGAAAAAGTAATAGTCTTTTGATGTTGGATTCCTATCTAAAACTAGGTGCAGTGCATGTCAATTGAACATGCTTTAGCATACATCAGTGGTGCTAAGTGCAAAAGGTGCAAAGCATAATTTGAGGGTGATCAATTTAGTAAAACATAGAATATTTAGTGCAATTTAAAAACTTTAGTGTCTGCAAGTGCAGAGAATCACTTGTACCTAGAGTCGTTCCAGTCCACTAAGATCCGTGTAAATTAGTCTAAACAATTTAACATTAAAAATAATCGAGTCTAAGATCGTAAGAGAAACACTTCAAAGTTTTAAGTGAAACCATCAGACCAACCTAAATGGATTGTACAATAAAGACCATTTGGTTAGAATGACAATGTATTTTGATAAGTGGTGGTTAGTTATTACAATTGGATTTTGTTTGATTGGGTTACAATCTATGAAACCCGTCATGATTTAAGTCAATAAGAAAATAAATGTTGGAGATAGTCTTGAAAATAGAGTATTACTAGCACCACTAATTTTATAAAACATATTTCATATTTGTTGTAATAAGCATTAAAAATAATATTGCTAACGAGTGTCCTAAGACCATCCCAATGATGAGGTTTTCACCATTTAAGATCCAGTACCTAATAGGTAACCCAAGTGGAGAATTTTTTTTTGGAGGTCTCTTAAGACCTAGAGTCTCACTTAAGACCCCTATTCTTAAGTGGACCTCACACCACTTTTTAATAAAATAATCATTGTTGAGTTGTTTTTGTTACTTTTGTTGAAATGTAAATGATGAAAAGTTATTGGTGTGACACATTTAGACATTTTGTTAGAGAGTCTCTATTGGAGTGGTTGAGAGTACCTATTAGGTACTATCATTAAAAAATTATAAAAAAGTGATGTGTCCATGTGAGACTTGTTTAAGATCTCAAGATCGAGAGTCTCCATTGTGGATGCTCTAAGAACACACTCTTAAATATTTGACTTTTTTGATTTATTTCATAGATGATATATTTGGTCTATATATTCTAGACAAGATATATCAATTATTCAATGAATCTAAAAAATCAAATTTTTCTTATAAATAAGACCGAAGGAAGAATTTTCTAAAAAGTCAAAAACTTCAAATTTCACTACATTCACTACTAAAAAAACAAAAATTAGTGAGAGATATTTAGTGAGGGAAAACGTGAAATCCCTCTCTAATTCCGTCACTAAATTTTGCGACCAAGGAATTTGTGAGGAATTTCATTTTTTCCATCACGAATTTCCCTCGCTAATTTTGCTTTTTCTAGTTGTGATTATATACACAAGTTACAAGATCATTTACTTACCGTTTTAAATCCTTGAAAGAGTGATCTTAAAGCACTCATCAGCAGTTCTCTTGAAAAAATATATTGTAATGATAATTATAAAAGAAATATTTGCGGAATCCATTTATTCATTCCCTATTATTCCATTCACTCATGCGATATTTTTTTGGCTGCATATGCAAGAGAAGCTCTTTGTTTCCCTTCTGCGTGTTATCACTGCAATGTGGATAGTGGAGCTGAGGGTGCTTTGATGATGTGAACATCAAGATCCATTCGTTATTTTATCCCTAAGTATATAAGCATGCATCAAGGAATCCAACTATCCTTCTCTATCGGAATAACTCAGTCGATAGAGATATTACATACATTATATATGTAAAGGCAAGGTTCGAACCTCGGGTTTTCCTATATATTTATTTTAAAGGTGAAATTCTAATCATTAAATTAATTGAAAACAAAAAATCCAACTATCATAAGCCGCAAACAAAATATATATTATGAAAGAGAAAAATGAAAAACAAACATAGAAGAACATAAACGAAAATCTATAGAAAAATCATCAAACAAATCTAAAGAAAGGAAGATTGTGTCGATTAGGACACCAATTCTTCAAAATAATGAAACCTAATGACTATGAAACATTTAAGAGGATGTTTGTGTACGCTCTTAGGTTTGGTACACAGAAACTATGTCATAATTTAATCACTTGCATTCACACCATCCTTTTAAACACGTTGGATATAAACCAAGCGAGCATTTATATTTTCGACAATGAAAATCATCAATGCATATCATCTTTGCTGTGACGAAAAATGTGAATAAAAGTGTATGTTACTAAAATGAGATAAAATATTATGCATGAAGTAAAGAAGACGATTTAAAAATGATATAAAAAATGGTTTACCATCAGTGTTCTTTCCAATAAAAATATGAAGAGTACGATAATTATAACATAAACAAACTTGATAATATTCAGTCATATTTTCCTCTATAAACGTATCAAATAAATAATGACTTTATCTTTTTTCATCTATAAACATCGTGTTTTTCTTACAAAAATTAAATAATTTTTAGAGCTTATGAGTTCTGAAAATCCCTTCCTAAACTTAGAATCATTAAAAAAAATCTTTTAACTAAATTAGTGTATTTTGTTTGTCCCTTCATCACTTAGAAAGGAGGTCATATAAAAGGTTAGCAATCGTAAAAATTTATTCTTTATTGAGCAGATATCCGCTATTTTATAACCTTTCATGATTGCTAATGGTGTATATTTTGATTGCTAATGGTGCATAATTTGATTGATGAAAAGGCATGTATTAAAGGACAAGTTACTCCACAGGTCAATCAATCCAATGGGTAATTTTCCTATATTTTAAAGAAGCATCTTATTTTTAAATTTTGTTGTCGAGAAATTATTTAAATTTAAGTGATATATACTATTTGAATATATGTTATACTCTACTTTCATGATGTACTTTTTGCTTCTTGAGGAATGATTTCATCCGCGTGTTTATTTTCTGAATTTACACTGATTTTTACATGCTTATTAGTTGTACATGTGGAACCCCTTGAACTATTCTACCTATTTAATGACCCTAGTTTTTTGTAGTGAGAGAAACTCCAACTTCTCTCTAAATTTTCTTTCTCCTTCGTTCATCGAGGAGGGGTGAATTTAGGTCATTTTTTGACCTACAATCACCCATCTACATCTTGTTTCCCCTTTTCTTTTCAATCTAAATAAGTGGTTTTCACATATATCAAATTTTTCCTTTTGTGTTTTTTGTGATTTCGTCGTCTAAGTGCGGCGTTGTGTTGTTCGTCGTCTTGTGTGGCGTTTGATTTCGCGTCTGTCGTATTGTTCGTTTAGTTCCTACTGAAAGATCGACATCAGTCAATTACAAATTCAATCAATGATTTGGGCATCAACATTGCCGATCCGAAAGCATGAGGATTTCGGTGACTTAGATTTTATCATATTATTTGTAGGCATTTTGTCGTTGTATGCTATTAACTTGGGTATTGTGAGTCTGTTCGCAAATTCACCCTTTACGTTTTTAGCGATGTTTATATCTGACGTACTATATCAATTTGAATGAATGAATATCGTTTTGTTTTTGTCAAAAATAAAATAGTTGTACATACACACATTAACAATTTTTTTTATTTTATAAATATAGCCTTGTTCAAGCCACCCTTTGAATTATAATACCTTTGAATTATAAATCTTAATTTTAATTTTAAATTTTTTACCTTACTCAAAAAATAAATTAGTGAGGGAAATTTAAAGGAAAAACGTGAAATCTATCTCTAATTCCGTCACTATATTCTACGACGAGGAATTTAATGAGGAGTTTTACTTTTTCCGTTGCTAATTTTCCTCTCTAATTTTACTTTTTCTAGTAGCACCTTAATGGACTTAGGTAGATGAATTGAAATGTTCTCATAAGACTGAAATTAAGTTTAGATTTGCTTCTAGAACTAACAAAATTCTAAGTTCAGGGTTGGGTACAAGAGAATAAAAGAAACATGAGAATCGTAAAAAATAAGCCTCTAAAAAAAAAGGAAAAAATGAAGGAAAAACACTGCAAAAATTGGTGCCCGCACAAAAATTTACGATTCCCTTTACACCTATTTGGATTTGATTAAGGCAAAATTGCTTGGTAAAAGTTGAAATGCTGAAAGAAAAAAAAAATTAGTAGAAACCTAACTCCAATCTAACTATACTTTTCCAAATATAACCACCTTTTACCTAAGGTAAGTTATAATTGTTGGTCTATATGGCAAGTTAGAATACAGACTAGAGGGAGGGGGTAAATAGCGTTTTAAAAAAATATTGAGAGTTTAGCGAAAGCGCGTTTGAAAACGAGTTTGACTAATTGGATTCGTGCTTGATAATAATAACAAAAATTAAAGTAATGAATAATACAATAAGATTTACTATTGAATTGAGAGATTCAATTGCCAAATCTTAATACAATCAATTATCAATAATTCTTAACACAATATACAAAACTAGACGATTCTCAACCAAACCTAAAGGCAATAAAACTTGATGGTCGGATTTAGGCAAGTGTACGAAATCATTTATCATGTAATAAAGTAATAAGTAGAGTATCGTATCCACATGGATTATAGTTTCAACCAAACAATTTGTGTTACTTATGTGAGAACAATTAAAATAAATAAAAGATAACGGTTTAGAGATTTGGAATCTAATCTGATTGTAACAGAGCAATGTTTACCTGTTCTGATATCAAAATGTTAACGGCGGTTAGGATTCTTCGAATCCCCTCTATTTAATTGTTGGAATTACATAACAATCAAGTCTTATTCATGATATTTATCGTTATTTATCTAAGTGATGAGTTCATGGGGTTTTACTAGCTATCAGTTGTCGAGTTGCACTTGCTAATCACACGGGTATGTATGTGTGGGGCCTTATTCTCTCAAAGATATAGGTTCATTCCCCTCTAGCTGTCGAGTTGCAACAGCTGACCCCTCTAGTTGGTACGTGTGGGGTCTTACCCTCTCAGAGTTGAAACATAGACTTTAATTAAAGTTCCTAAATTCCAAATGTTGTGGACCCAATGCTCATAAAGGTTCCCTCATTTATGAATCTTAGAAGTACATAACACACACACACTCTCTCTCGGTATTTCTACAAACAGGCAGCCCTATCAGCATCTACCCTACCAAGCTTCGAGGACAATGAAGTTATTGGGTTGATTTAAGTTGTGAAGTCACATGTTTCCCTAGGTACTAACTAGTTACTTCCTGATTGGAATTGTTTTGCACCAATATTAGGTAATGTCACCTCCCTAACTACTTTTATCTCAAGGTTCTGCTATATAGATTTTTTCCCTAGTTACTTATTAGTTAGTTTCTGTTTAAGACATATATACATAAATATTAGGTATGTCACTTCCCTAAGTGCCTATGTATCAGGGTTATGCTTCAGACAAGACAAATCTTACGCACGACAGTAAAATTAAATAGCGTAAAGAAAATAACTGAATAAAGACTTTAAATTAAATAAATTATCCAACAACCATAATAGAGGTTCATCTTAGAACCCTAGCCTAAAAAGATTTAGTTACACATGGTAACTAAAGACAAATTACCAAAAAAAATAAAACATACCCTAGAGAAACATGGAGTGAGGAGAGAAACTCCTCCTTTTAAGCAAACCGCTTGGTTACGAATGAGAAATTATGAATGAGAGGTGTGGTATTTATAAGGAAAGTTTTCACCTGAAGTTGGGCTCAAAAACCAGCATTTTTCCACAAAAAAGTAACAAAATTTAGTTTTTACCCGCAAGACACAGGCGCTAGGCACCCGGAGCACACACTAGACGCATGTGAGAGGAGATTCAGGTGCCAGACACCTAGAACCATGCACCAGGCGCTTGAGCATGTGTTAGACACCCAGAAATGCGTGCCAGACGCATGTGAGTGCAGTCCAGATGCTGAAACGACTATTTCTTTGTTTTTTGGGTGTTTGCTTTCAAAAGGTGTCTTCAAATTTGGGAACAAAATTTCTCCCTATGTAATACCTTTTGAGGCCTCTTGAATCTTCATTCTTTGATCTTCCCAAAATCTTCACAAATCTTCAAATGTCTTGCTTTACCAGTTTGCATGATTTCTTTGTTAATTACATTAAAACATCCAAAAATTGCTATGTTTTGGAAGAATATGATTAGAGACTCAAATATAGAAAACATTACAAATGTCCCAAAATCATAAAAAGTTGCTCTAATACCCCTCTATTCTGATGTAAAACCTACTGAAAATAACTGAAAAACATGTCAAGAATAACGTAAGATGACATGTCATTACCCATAAACGCGTATTTGATGAAGTAAAGAAACTAGAAAAAATATATTCTCTTGTATACCATACTGAGACAGTACCAAGGTTTTCTATAGTTATGGTATGATGGAGAAAAAAATAGAGAATAGAAATTCGTTGAGACACAAATCAATTGATAATAGAGATCAAAATAAAACTAATTCGGATCATAAAATGGCTACAACATCTATATTCAGATACGAGATAGGGTTAGAAAGAAAATAGGATATGCCAAAATTATAGGACATGGCGATTTCTCTCAACTCATAAAACAAGAATCCTATGAAGATAATATCATTTACTGGACTTATTTCATTTCATTGCCATTATATTTAAGTACAAATACATAACAACATGGTTCATGAAATCAGAGAAAGAAAAAGATAATTATAGGTTGCCAACACAATAACCAGATAACACCTAATGAAACATTTAAGAGGATGTTTGTGTGCGCACTTAGGTTTGGTATTCATAGAAACTATGTTATAATTTAATCACTTGCATTCACACCAGCCTTTTATACACGTTGGATATAAACCAGGCGAGCACTTATATTTTTGACAATGAATATCATCAATGCATATATTCTTTCCTGTGATGAAAATGTGAATACAAGTATGTTACTAAAATGAGATAAAATATTATATGCGAAGTAAAGAAAATAATTTGAAAATGATATAAAAAATGGTTTACCGTCAGTGTTCTTTCCACTGAAAAATATGAAGAGTACGGTAATTATAACATAAACAAACTTGATAATATCAGCCATATTTCCCCCTATAAACGTATCAAATAAAAAATGACTTTATCTTTTTTAATTTATAAACATTGTGTTTTTCTTACAAAAATTAAATATTTTTTAGCACTTGTGGAGTTCTGAAAAGTCCTTCCTAAACTTAGAATCATTAAAAAAATTCTTTTAACTAAATTAGTGTATTTTGTTTGCCCCTTCATCACTTAGAAATGAGGTCATATAAAAGGTTAGCAATCGTAAAAATTTATTCTTTATCGACTAAATTAAAAAACGTTTCAGCGCATGTTTTTTAAACCCTATGGAATAGAATGAGCATTCTTACCACCACAAGTAAGGAATCACATTCCAACTAAAGACGATAATTTTTATCAAAACAAATTTCAATAGTCGTAATAGTAGTTGTTAACTCAACCTCAAAAGAAGTCGCATTCCCTTTGCAAGAAGAAATACAACCAATAATTGAAGCTCTAATTAAAGAGTAGTGATATTTGAACAACCATTTGATACAATTTTTGTGACAACTTCTTTTTTCTCTTTTTTCATTGGTCAAAAACAATGGAGAGAGAAAAAGGAAGAGAGAGAATAAGAGAATAATGTGAGTATGAGAGAGAAAGTTGTTAAAAAATTGTCACAAATTGGTTGTACAAATATCATTTCTCCTAATTAAATCCCTAAAAATGCCAACACAAGATAAAGGATCCCTACAAATAAGCTCTTTCCAATCCAGTTTAAGAAGCTTATCTAGGATGACAGTCACTCTAAAATTTAAGAATTGATTTTTTTTTTTTATCTTATTGAACTTATGAACACTAGCGAAAAGACGGGCACTTTCCGCTCTTTCTGTTGCGCTGATGTTTGAAAATTATGAACGGTGTTTTTTTTTTATGAAATTTTGATTTTGATTAAAACTAAAAATAAATGTTGTTGCTTTCAAGTTATTACTAACTAAACTAACCATGATTATCTATTTCAATGACACCAAAAATGTAACAAAAAAATATAATTTGGATACTTTTTTTTAATGACACTAACAACGATCTTTATTATATAAAAAGTTGTTTAAGGGTATAATTGGGATAATAAGAAGGTATCTATAAATATACTCATCTAGTTTGTTACATTTTTTAAATGATAAAGGAAAAAAAATCAGACATATATATAATCATATGGTGTTTGTTATATTTTGTTTAATATTAAATTTATTTTTATCTATTTGTTATATGTATTGAAAATTGAGGGCATTTTTGAAAAAAAAAGTCCAACTCAAAAGAGATGAAAGTGATAGTTTTCTTTATGTATAGTATAAATGTCCAAAATAAAAAAGAAAATTATTATGAAATCACAATTGATTTGTACTGAACCAAATTGCATCAAACACGTTAATAATCACAGCAAAAAAATTAATTTATAACTTTTTTTTAACACGCAAAAATGAATTATATTAACACCAACAACGTAATTGCAACAATTCAAGGTGTGCCAAAGCAATCACGGAAAAACACAGTCAAGTCACAAATACAAAACAATCAGTCGATGCCCATACATAAGAGCGGGTTTGACCACCAATTATGAGTACCGAAACTAAAGACAGCATTACTAGCTTTCAACCACCATAAGGAATAAGATTTTACTTTATCTAACATTTGCGGTAGAGAGCTTTGTTTGTTCCTAAGCAACTTGTCGTTCCGATCATTCCACAAAACTCAAACACACCGGAGCCATATAAGGTGAAAAAACGAACGCCGTGATTTCAAACCACCTGCATAATGGATAAATTGAAAGAAATGGTCTAAAATAACCTTAGATTCGACCCCTTCAACACCGATTCATGACTGCACCAATGGCCACAACGCACCAAAAAGAAGGACAAGACAGAAACAGATGACTGATTTCCTCGACATGTTCACACCCAGCAATACACAACCGCGCCTCCAAAGATATAATCCCGCGGTTTGCCAATTTCTCTTTAGTAGGTAACCGATCCCTCAGCAGACGCCAAGCAAAGATAGAGACTTTCAAAGGAACATGTTTATGCCAAATTAACTCCAAATTTAGATGCAAATGGGACTGTTCCTGCGATGTTAGCAAGTCATACACACCACAGACCGTGTACCCAACATTCTGATCCGGTAACCAAAACCACCTGTTAGACAAAGAATCATGCAACCCAACAAGAACATCTTCCGAACCGTGACCACTTTGCTGACAGCCAAATCATAAAGCCGTCTAAAATTCTCACTCAACGGAAAATTACCATACCAACAATCACGCCAAAAATCAATATCAGCCCCGTCCCCCACCCTTCATCTAACACACGACGAAACCACCCCTCCCCACCCTCGTCTATCCCATCTTTAATTCTCACTATCTCCCGCCACCAAGAAGAGCAACTCCGGCCCCCAACCTCCAAACCTCCATCCTCCACTCCATACCTAGCCACCAACACCTTACACCACCACCCATCTCTCTCTACTAACAACCGCCAACACCACTTTCCTAACAAAGCAATATTAAACTCCCTCAACCTCCGCCACCCAACCCTCCATACTCCTTTCTCAAACATAACGAATTCCAACCAATCCACGATAATTTTCTTTTTTCCTCACACCCTCCCCAAAAAAATTTATTTAACAAAGATTCAATGGAAGAGATTATACCTGACAGAGCTTTGAAAACGGAAAGTGCATAAACAGGAAGTGCAGTCAGGACAGATTTGAGAAGGATCAAACGACCACTGAAGGAAAGGAACCAACTATTCCAACCAGACAATCTAGATTTAATTTGATTAACAACAGGCTTCCAAAATAATAACCGACAGGAATCGCCTCCAATCTGAAGACCCAAATAGAGGAACGACAATTTACCAACTTTGCAACCCAACACAGAAGCCGCTTCAGACAACCAAGATGCATTAATGTTGACCCCAATCAAAGAACTTTTATGGAAATTAACTTTCAACCCAGACATAACCTCAAACAAAACCAAACCAGCCCCCATTGCGCAAACAATAGCCCAACTTTTGTTTCCAATTAAGAGTGTATCATCAGTAAACTGTAAATGTGACACTACCACAGGATTTGCGCCACCCACCTTATACCCTTTGAAGGTATTTGTTTCAATCAAAGCTTTCATCAATACATTCAAGCCTTCAGCTGCCAAAAAAAACAAAAAGGGAGATAAAGGGTCCCCCTAATGTAAACCCTGTTCAAAATGAAACTCATCAGTAGTGCTGCCATTTACTAAAACTGACGCAGTAGCAGTACAGGCACATTCCTTAACCCATTTTCTCCATAAAGTTGAAAAAGACAACTAACCATAACCTCATCAAGATACCCCCATTCAATAGAGTCGTACGCCATTTCAAAATACACCTTGATAATTAGAAGCTTTTTCTTCGACTTACAAGCCTCATCAACCACCTCATTAGCTATCAGAAATCCATCAAGGATTTGTCTATTTTTTACAAAGGCAGATTGAACTTCTAACACAACACTGCCAATTACATGTCTCAACTTGTTTGCTAAGACTTTTGCCAGAAGTTTATAAAGACAACCCACCAATGAAATGGAACAAAAATTATTCAAAGACTGAGGACTCTCGACTTTAGGAATGAGAGCGATGAACGTAGAGTTTATACCTTTCGACAATTTTCCATTCTTGTGAAATTCTGAAGTAAACTGCAATATGTCATCTTTCACACTGCTGCCTTAACTTCATTCTCAGAAAAAGGTTGATGTCAAAGTTAATGAACCCAAAGTTGATGTCATTTGGATCCGGACTCTTAAAACTATCGCAGTCCCACACTACTGCCTTAACTTCATTCTCAGAAAAAGGTTTTGTCAAAGTACCCATTTCCAAGAATGAGAGCTTTCGGAACTGTAAATTTCCCATTGAAGGCCGCGCCACTCTATCTGACAAGAAATGATTCTTAAAATGCATAAAAATTGCTTGACGGACTGGGTTAACACCCTCCACCACCTCCCCATTCACAAAAATCAAGGATAAATAATTATGACGTCTTCTACCTGCCAGAACTGAGTGAAAAAACTTGGAATTTGCATCACCATCATGGAGCCAGTTTAATCTTGACTGTTTCCAGCAAATGCTAGTGTTAAGGCGGGACAAAGAATGAATATATGTTGAAATACCATGCAATTCACCAAGCTCTTCCTCCGACAACTCTGCTACCTCCCGTTTAGAATCTAGAAGCGCCTGCCTATTTTTCAAAGAATCAATTTTTGCCGGTAAATTACGAGTATGGGAGTCATGCCATTCCTTCAGCGCCACTTTGATTAATTTCAATTTTTCTTTAAGGACATAACCGCCCCACCCTTAAGAGAGCCACCTGTAAACAATTAGGCCACAACAGAGACCACTCTTCAGAGAGCAAAAACCTGTCCAACCTACTCATCGAGCGACCATCTCCCTTGTACCACGTAAACTTTCGACCTCCCAAAGGTAAATCAATTAAAACACGATCATCAATAAACTCGTTAAGAGGTGCAGAATCATCGACAACCTGAGAACCCCAAACGGAGCGCCTTTCTGCCGAGTGTAACACCCCAATTTTTAATATTAGTTTATTAATATTATTATTAGATAAGATTAGTATTAATGTTATTATTAGTATTGGTTGTTAGGTAGTATTAATTTAATTATTCGTATTTATTGGAAGAATAAGTAAGGAGAAAGTAGATAGGTTGGTTAGTCGGTTGAAAGGTGAGAGAAAATAATGTTTAGGAAGAAAATAGAGTTTTTAGAGAGAATAAGAAAGTAGAGTGCGAACGAAGGTGGATTAGTAAAATTGGGTAGAAAAGATGTGTAGTTAGTGAGTTGAGTAGTGTTTAATGATTATAGTAGAGGGAGGTGGGAATAGCTATGTGATGTAGTTATAGGAAGAATAGTAACAAAATTTAGAGGTACAAATAGTAGTCTGAAAAGATTAGTAACAAACCTAGAGAACATATAGTAAACTAAAAAGAGTGGTAATAAACTCAATTAGAGCTTATAAATAGAGAATAGAACTAGCCAAAAAGGGTTACCAAGAAAGAGAGAACAAAGCGGCAAAAGAAAAACTAGGATTGTGGAGAAAAGAGGCAAAGGAGGCAAAGAAATTAGAGAGAGATTCAGCCATAGAAAATCATCAATTTTGCAAACTAGAGGTATGGGGGGAGTCTCTATTCACCATAAGGGTTGTATGATCATGTGGGTAGTGAAGGGTTTATGTTTTCCATTTTTTTTAATGATAATTCATGTTAAATTTGTGTTCAAATTTGCAGCTGTAATTATATATTAATTTTCGTTTTCTGATTAATTCATTAGATTTCAAATCCTGATTGATGCATACTAATGTTTATACGATGATATGTTAATGATTATTATATGTGTTTGTATAATTAAAATCGGTATGTTCCCATGTAATTGAATTCGACTTTGATTTTTATATTTTCGTATATGTGATAATTCATTGAGACTTTGATTTGATTTTTAAATGTTTTTGATGTGTGAAATTTGGAGTTCTAGTTGTGACATTTGATTACAGTTTAATCCATAATTGTTTTGTGTGCGCATGTATTCTTTTGGTTTAATATGCCCTGTACAGTGCAATTTTTACCTTAGAATAGTTGAGCCCTTGAATTAGAATTATGTTTACTTCATCTTTTGACTAAACACCCAAAAATGAGATCAATCCCACGCCACTATAGGTGGCTTTTAAATTTCAGTATTGCTTAACATCATTTTTGCCATTTATAAATTATTTAATGTTGAGAATAATAAAGAGTTATTATTATTTATTATTTAATTTTATGTGTAAATGATGTGTTATTTGAAGATGTGTGATATGAAGATGTGTTATATAAAGATGTG
>Ga0228711_1007746_pt1 | contig 15419 bp, 9 predicted proteins | sample MedpolnodulmetaG_2_FD_177996 | JGI IMG/M metagenome (GOLD analysis project Ga0228711, IMG submission 177996) | Root nodule microbial communities from Medicago polymorpha collected in Santa Monica, California, United States - brown nodules | ecosystem: Host-associated > Plants > Roots > Nodule...
CCAATTATTAAAAAAGATTTGCAAAACACATGTATAGCTTTTTTTGAAAAACATGTATATCTATTTGATATCATTGACATAAACAAAATAGCAGAAGGCATGAGTGGATAGAAATGATAAATAAAGCACGGTTAATAACATAATACAATATCAAAATCTTAGAATACCTTTTCAGGGTTCAGTTTCACAACCACGTCAATAGCTTCACTACCCTCCAGACCATCCCTCACCTCAGTAGCTCTCTTCAAGAATGATTTGCATTGAGTACTAAGGAAAATTGAACAAATAAACAGTTACAATGTTAGAGAGAGAAATCAATAATAGTAAAAATAACTTCACTGAGGTATATAATGAAGAGGACCAAAACGCAACAACATTATAATCAGATTCAAGAATCTTGTTAAAACGATTATTTGTAATTATTTCAAAATCCCACATTAATCAAAAGAAGCAAATTATTTTTCAAGCTCCTCATTGCTTTAGATAGTCATTATAATCAATCAAGAAATATTATCATTAATATTTCAACAATCTGTATCAATTACTCATCAAAAAAATGACAATCTTTTTCAATCCAGTTCATTATATTCCAATTATATAAACAAATTTAACCACCAAACAAGAATCTATCAAAAGCTTCAATTTATCACAAAAGATTCACTTTAATCAACAATTTATTCAATCCATTTCATTATTTATATTCCATACATCAACACATACCCTAATCAAGATTTACCGCCAAAACATAACCTATCGACAAAAGATTCATTTAATCTACAAATTTTTCAATCCATTTCAATATATTCCATTTATTACACTTTAATCAACAAACGATTCAATTTAATCAACAAATTTTTCCAAAAAATTAGGGTTTCGTCTCACGAAAAATAAATATTTCTCATAACTAGTTCAAATCTTGATTAAGCTAACATAAAAATAAATAAAACAAAAAAAAACTGAAAAATCGCATAATATTTATCGTCATCATTACGGACATTATTACGAAAGCAAGAAAAGCGAAAACGGTTAAAAAAAATAGCTTATACAGAATCCGCCATTTTCGGTTAGTTCCAAGAAATTAGAGTTTGATATAAAATTTGCATTTACAAACAAAATCGAATAATAATTTCTCCTTCATTATCGTGCATTTGTACGAAAGCAAGAAAAGGGCAAAACGGTAAAAAAACGAAAGAGTGAAATACCAATGCTCAACGACGATAACAGTCCTGTTAGGATCATCGTCTTCGACTTCAGGTTCGTCAGCAGCATCAGAATCTCCACCTTCAGGTACAGTGGCTTGTTTTCCCTTACCCTTCGGGTCACCACCAGAACCAGTGCCAGAAGTACCTTCCCGTTCAGCGGCTTTCTTTCCCTTATCTTTTGGTTCAGCTTTCTTCTCCGTCTTCTGCTTCTTCTTCGCCGGAGATTTCTTCTGAATGTCATCTAACGAGACAAGCTTAGCATTATTGGAGTTGGAACGAAGTGTTCTTCCGGAGGAACGAAGTGTTCTTCCTCCAGGTGACGGCGGCGCCGCCTTCGCCGGAGAAGCGCCAGCGGCGGTTTTAGCCTTGCGTTTTGGTGCCATTTCTTGAAAATGAAAATTCTCTCTCTTCGGTTTCTCTCTGAAAATTGTGTTGCGTTGTGTTTCTCTCTCTCTCTCTCCGTGTGAGTGTTCTCTTTTAACAACGCTTTGGATTTTCCCGCGCTTTTGCGTACTGAACGAACGGTTGAGATTATTTGTGTGATGGATTAATCTACGGTTGTTAGTGTATGTTTGTTTGCGTAGAAATTAAGCTGTAAAATACAGTAATAAAATAAAAATGTGGAGAGAAAGTTCGGAATGTTAAACGGTTCCAATTTCCAAAACAGATGGAGTGAGGGGTAAAAATTAAATATGGTTAGGAGTATAAATTACTAAAAAAAAAGGAAAGAAGAAAAAAAAAAGAATATATTGATCAACCAAGCTTCACATCACATAGACACATGAAGTACTAAGCTAGGCTAGGAGCCTAGGACTCAATAAAAGTGACATGAGTTACTATCAAATATCAATCAACAAAGGGTTAAAACCACTACTAACTTAATATGGAAGACCCATAGAAATAAATGGGTTTTCGGTAAATTCAAATTCATAAAACTCACTTATCCAATAATGTTTATATTTTTTATCTTTATGTTCATAGTCTAAAAGAAAGTTATATTTCCAAAACATACACATTGTACCTTATGTATTGAAAATCAAAACATACTAGAATTACAAATTAATATGTTGCACTTTTTGGTTATTTTGATACTAATTCAATTTTATGTTATGCAACTTTAGTTTGTTGCACTTATTTTATTATGGAGTTTATTATTTGATATTCTATGATGCATAAAATTATAGTAAAATAAGTTAAACATTTTTTTTAAGAAAATTAAAAAGTAGAGTACTATTTTAAAACAAATTTACAAAGACTTTTCATTTAGTCGTTTAATATTAAAAATATAGAAAAATAAGTTGGGTAACCCATTACCCAAACCAACCCAACCCAAAAATTAGTGGGTTTGCCCAGACCAACCAAATAGTATAACGGGTGGTTATTTTACCTCGCCCAAACCAGAGTATCATATTTGGTTTGGTTTTGGGTTTGGCCAAACTCAACCCAAACCCACCCACGAACACCCATAATTAATACTTCATCTGTTTTTAAATATAAGCAAAAATCATTTTTTAGGTTCATTCATTTAATGATGTATATGGTTCATATTATGAACCACATATGTCATTAAATGAATGAACATTTAATGAACCACATACATCATTAAATGAATGAACCTAAAAAATGATATTTGCTTATATTTAGAAACGGATGGAGTATTGCTTTCATCATTCTCAATTCAATATATTTCATTTTGCACCAATATTTAACAAGAGCACTTAAAGTCATTTTTCTCTCTCATTTATTTATACATTTTTCTTAATACGTGTGAAATGAGCAAATGACTCGGTTAATTCGGGACGGAGGGAATACAAATTAGCTAAAAATTATGGTTAAACATCGAATGAGATTGGTCCAACAGCGATAAAGATCAAATGTTCAATTATTGGTTTAACAGATGTCAAAGAAAAATACTAAAATGTACTCTCAATTAAAATTAGTGCATGAACCTACAAAAATAAAATATTGGTGTATGAATATATTTTATCATTCATTCTCTCGTTTCTCTTGAAAAATGGATTAATATTTAGGATTTTCATAGACATCACTTAGACTTAGGGTGTGTTTGTTATAGATTTAAAGAAAATGATTTTGTGTTAAATAATTTAAAGATTTTTTTTCTAAAGATTTTAAAAGCTATATGAAGTTAATTCTCTTTGTTTATTTTCATAAAAAATATTTTTCTAAAAAAAATATCATTGACCAGCTCATGTTTTACTTCCTTGTTTTTGAAAGAAAAAATAAATTTTGAAAAAAAGTTAACTCTAATAACTTTTCATTTTAGAGTCAAAAATAATTTTCCGGTAAAATATTTTAAAAACAAAATAGTAAACAAACAATTAAAAATGACAGCAGAGATTTTTTTTTTATAAAAAATAAAATTAGATTTCTTTCTAAAAAAAATTTGAAAACAAACGCACCCTTCAACTTTCTTGCCTTTACCCCCTACCCTTTGGTTCAACTTCTTCGGCAACGATTTCCTAGTGTTTGGCAACTCAATAAACCTAGAACCTTATGAAGGCTTCACGATGGACCAGGTCACTATCGGCGCTGAGCGAAGTGCTAGTCCCCCAGCGTTGTTGTCACCGAAGTAGCTTCAGCAGCAGTCTCACCCTTGCGTTTCAATACCATTTCTTGAAAATTAAAATGATTTCTCCCTCTCTATCTCTCTCTCTCTCTGAAAATTGTGGTGTATTGTTTCACTATGTGTGTGTAAGGGTATGTCTGGTTTAAGAGAGAGGATGAGAGGGATTTAAACTGAGGATAAGGGAGTGAAAGATTTTTAATTTTATTTGTGTTTGGTTCAAAACATGAAAGGGGAGGGGAATGGAGAATTTTTAATTAGATAGTTGTTTTGTTCAAAAGAGAGACGGGGTATTTTTTGATTAACTTACTTTTTTTATTCTTATAATCGTAGAATATTTTCATGATTTTGGAGAATAAAAAAATATAGTTTTCTTCATATAACTGCATAACAATCTTGACACAAATTTATGATCTTTTTTTTTTTTGAAGGATCACAAATTTATGATCTTAATGACCCATCTAATACAATTAAATATTTTTTAGATTAAATTCTATATAATTATATAAAAAGAATTTATTGCAAAATATTAATATAAACACACAAGGTTGTAAATGATATCAAGCTCTTGAACGTACTATTACTATCAACTATAGTCTATTGATATACATAAATACGAAAAACTAACCTAATACAAAAGCAAAACGAAGGATATGAAAATAATTGACGGTGAACAAAAATAAATCCAACGAAACCACGTGATGGGAAAAAAGATGCAAACCACGACCACGTGAATGCATTATGAAGCAGTGTAACATGACCTTAAATTTTAATAAGGATAAATTTGGCATTTTAAAATAAATATGATGATAATTACAACAATGCAATTAAAATTGTGGATTAAGGATGGATTTAGTTCCCCTCTCCTAAAAATTGAATCAAACAACTAAATTTTAAAATACTTCCTCATCTCCTCTCTCCTCCACAATCCCTTTGCTGAACATACCCTAAGTGATCTCTTTTCATTAAAATTGTTTTGGATTCTCCCGCACTTTCGGGTTTTGAATGAATGGCTTAGATTATTTATGAGTGTTTGCTTGTGTAGAAACCAAGCTGAAAAGAAAACTCGATGTACTAAACATTTTCTAAACATCGAGGAAGAGTGAAGTTTTGATAGAATAAGACCCAAAAAAAGGGTGGTAGTATCACACTTTTTTTAAGAAAATACTTTGACTTGTTGAAGGCCCAAAATTCTTAGTGTACGATGCTCAAACTCAGAAAGGTATAAAATACCACATTTTTTGCAACGTCTCAACGGTTAGTAACGATCGTTTGAGTTCAACATTGATGAGTGTTATTTGTAATCGAACCTCCGTCAATCCCCAACGCTTTCTTATTGTTTCCTATAAAATATCTCATTGACCACAAACACAAAGAGACAGCTTATATCATTTCTACACACGCCACCATTTGCTTGGATACTAATTTGAGTGTTGAAGTGCTTGCATCTACCACCACCCAATATCGATATCAATGATAGTTGTTCCATCTGAACTAACTCATCTCAATTGTCTAAGTCGATGGCGGTGTATGTAGGAATTAGGTGTCCCCATCTATTTTACTAAAGAAGAAGAAAAAAACCTCTAACAAATCCAACACACTTCAAATGGTCAAACAACAGCAACATTGCACCAATAAGATTGTTCTCTACTATATAAGATTGCACCTTTACCACTGATGGCAAGGATTGGAGGGTTTGTGCAACTTAGTCCAAGCAGTGCAAAACCAAAACCACATAAGTCAAGACTAGAACTTGTGATTCCAATAGGTGTAAATTCATTGACACTCATCGCTATGACTAGGAGCTACGCAATACACACAACCCTTAACAAGGTTACATCGCAAGAATGACACTTTGGCTTTGAATAACAATAAAAACACAATCTCATTTTATTTTTTTAATAAAAAAGTAGAAGGTCATTTCTGGCGGCTTTGGCTGCCGCAAAAAGATCATAATTTTTTAAATGAAAACGTAGTTTTTTGTGGCTTTGGCCTTTGCTAACATAGTTTTTTAACTGTTTTTGAGAGATTTTGATTGTCACTAAGAAGGGTTATACAATATAAACGCCAAAATGGGAACTGGATCCTACAACTTAGAAATCCTTCAAGGAAAACCCATCCCAAGAACATGGAATGCAAACAAGCTCAAATTACATTTAATGTTGTAAATCCCAAAAGTGTTGTGAAAAAACAAAGTTTGCCTTATACGAATATTTTCGTACAACTATTTATGCTCGCTATAAATACCACATCTAAATACAACGTTATGTTATACATCTATCAAATTACCCATACGATGGCAACTTCGAAGTATTGCCACATTTTTTCTCTCAATGAACATAGAAAACTTACAAGTACATTACCAAGAAAAGAAGTCGCAAAATCAAAATAACAGGGACAAGTCATTGTACTACTAACTTTTCCACCTCAAAAATATGGAAGGACAAAGTCTTCTTGATAGACTAATTCTATGCTTCGGTGAAGAAAACTCACATGAGTTCTATCATTGTCAATACGTCTTGTAGAACACCTAACTTATGATTGGAACGTCACACCTAAGGGAAGAGAACCTTTAAAGATCCTCCATTGTAATCACTTTTTCGAAAAACTACTCCAAACGTGACATTAATATGGAAGGACAAAGTATTCATGAAAGACTAATTCTACGCGTTGGTGAAGAAAACTCACATGAGTTATATGTTTTCAGTACATAATGTAGAACGCCTAACTCATGATTAGAACGTCACACCTAGGGGAAGAGAACCTTTAAAGATCCTCCATCGTAATCACTTTTTCGAAAAACTACTCCAAACGTGACATTAATATGGAAGGACAAAGTATTCATGATAGACTAATTATATGCGTTGGTGAAGAAAACTCACGAGTTATATCCTTTTCAGTACATCATATAGAACGCCTAACTCATGATTAGAACGTCGCACCTAGGGGAAGAGAACCTTTAAAGATCCTCCATCGTGATCACTTTTTCGAAAAACTACTCCAAACTTGACATTAAGCAAAAACAACGCAGAACCATCATTTAGAAAAACCACTCTAAGAAAAATATCGATCAAAGAAACACAGACACAAGGGATATAAAACATGCAGAAAATACTTAAAAATAATAAAAGTTATAATAACCATAAGGATTGAAAATATCTTGGTGGTACATCCCAAAAGTACCAAACAAAAAGTACTAATACATGAAAAGAAAGGAAAAAAAACAAAGATTACACATCTTCACCTGCATCGTTGCCTAGATTGTTTTCTCCCTCGAATTCATCTGGGATCAACCACTCTCCATTCAAGACAAACTTCATGAAACACATCCCCTTGATATTCAATTCAACTCTACGGTTCGGATGCATAACTTAATCAATGACATTGTTAAAAAGTTGACCTTAAAAAAGACAGAACATCCTCCTGAAGTTCCTCAATATTCTCGATCAAATCTTGCCGGGACATCCCAGCATAAGGTCCATCATCTGACGATCCACCATTGTTTTTAAGGAGAGAAATATTCTCTCCGAGCTCAACTTTTTTCTTCTCTAAAACTTTCACCTTTCGAGCCAACTCCTCGGCAACCTTCACAGCATCCTCAACTTTAGACTTCTCATCTTTGAGAATTTTTACCTCCTCTAGCAAGGAATCCCTATCAATTGTCAAATTCTCGACCATTTGCGTCTTAGTCTCCAACTCCTCCACTAGACCAACCTGGATCTTATGCATCTCCTTGTAGTTGTTAAAATTGTTCTGCAATTCGAGCTCTCGAGCTTCCCATGCCTCCTTCTCCCTCCGAAGACTCTCCACCTCAGAAAAATAGTTGCATTCGACATCACTCATAGTTTGCGCCATTCGAATGACGCGAATCACAGCAGGAATGTCATTAGTAAGAGCTTTCTTCCTCTCCATCGGGCCAATATTTTTTATTATCGAAGCATCACAATTAGGGATATTGAATTCAATGGTTTCTCCTTCAGATGCAGAATTTTCACCATTAGTTTTCATTTCTTTACCTTTACCTTTTGGTTTAGCTATTTTCTCCATCTGAATTCAATGAAAATGATATATCTCTATCTCTATATATATGTAAAAGTATCTCTCTGTTAGTCAATTTTGAATTAAAAAGCATAAATTGACTAACTAGAAACAAGAAGAATATACTTTTTAAGTCCAAATTGACTAACTTAGTTCCCTCAAAAAAATATGAAAATTGACTAACTTAGTGCTGACAGTTGACTAACTTAATCAGTCAATTTATTCAATCATAAAAACATAAATTGCCTAATTAAATACAAGAAGAATATATAATCATAAAAGAATATATACATATATATATATATATATATATATATATATATATATATATATATATATATATATATATATAATGAATTTGACTGATTAAGTTAGTCAATTTGCATAAGTTGACTAACAAAAATATAATGTTGGCAATTTTTCATTGTTTAACTCATTAAGTTTTATTTGACACTTTAAATGAGTTAAATAATGCATTTTGATATATTTGAAGAAAAAATTACTACTATTAGTTGTTGCATTGTTCATGTTAGACAAACTCTTATAAATTTTTGGACATACTTAAGAAGGATGGGGAGGCCTCCCTCCATCGGTGTTTTAAAATAAATTGGACTCAATTAAACATCAACCAGTGAAAAAAATGTCTTATATTAATTTATTTTTTTGAAGGAGTGTCTTATATTAATGTAATTCGTAATCTAAAAGTTGTCATGCTTTTACAAATATTAATCTATTTTATAATATTAAAAAAGTAGTTTAATAGATTTTGTTTTGATTTGTGTATATATATATATAAAGAAAATAACATGTTTTAACTCTTTATAAAAAAAATTTCTCTTTATAAAATTATGTCTAGTTTTTTTCTTTTATCCTTTAAAAAGTGTAATAAAGATTGTTGTTGGTGTCAATAAAAAAAGAAGAATTTAAATTATATTTTGTTTTATATTGTTGGTGTCATTGAAACATATAATCATGGTTAGTTTGATTTGTTATAATTTGAAAAACAACAAACATTTATATTTTTAGTTTTAATCAAAATCAAGATTTCACAAAAAAACATCGTTCATAATTTTCAAACGTTAGTGCAATAAAAAAAGCGAAAAGACAGACAGATGAGTATCTGTCTATTCACTAGTATATCTCTTATAATATAAGAAAGGAGTGCACGCTTCACCACAGTGCGACATTTGGCCGCGTGGTTGAGTGCCATTTGGCAGCCGCTTTGCTTGACAAGTGTGTAGCTTCGTTATATGACATGTGTGCAGTTTGGTTTTGAAGAGAAAATGGTGTTTGTGTCGTAAAGAGGGAAAGGAGGGAAATCTTCAGAAAGATTTGGAAAAGGCTTTGGAAAAAGCATATGTCACTTCATTGGGGAAGTGGGTTGTACTTCTGTTCTGCAGAGAAAGTCTATTTTCAACTTCATTATCTTGCAAACTCAAATCAATACACTTCATTCAGTCTCTCTCTTCACAATTCAAAATCTGGTGCCTCTCTCTCTATCTGTTCATCTACCTTTTTTCCATTTCATTTTCCATTTCAAATTTCAAATTTCAACCATTTATTTAATTCATCTAATTCTGTTCCGATTTTGTTTTCATTTTGCAGGTTCTTTCAAGCATTCTTCATCCTGGTAAATAATCAGTATTTTTTGTGCTTATATATCATTTGTTGCAATGTTTGTGCTTTAAATTTGTATATAATTAGTATTTTTTTTGTCCAAGCATTTATTGAGAACAACACTTCAATAGATCTGTGTTGCTGCTTGCATGAAATCAGTGAACTTTTATATCATTTGTTCAAATGTTTGTGCTTTAAATATGTATATAATCAGTATATTTTTTGTCCAAGCTTTTATTCAGCTCAACACTTCGATAGATCCGTGTTGTTGCTTGCATGAAATCAGTTTTTCAAAGTAATAACGTGGGAAAAGTGATTTTAAGGAAAGACATATCAAACATCTATTGAAGTGCATGAACCATTTCTATTTGAGGATATTGTGTTGTTGACATGTTTATATTTCAAATTAAATAGATGTTTTGTCATAATTTTTTGTTATGTTTTTCAATATATATCCTTCTATCATTTTGTATGTTTTAAATAATGCAGTCATTTGACATAATTTTCCCCTACTACTCTTGTTGTTGAGAACAAGTTTTATTTCCAGCAACAATGGCTAGGCCTTTGCAAAAGATCAAGAACATCAATGATTCCAAATCTCTGTGGAAAATTGTTGTTCGAGTTGTTGACATGTGGACTGTTGCAAATTCAAAGAACAAACAACATATTGAGATGGTTTTGTGTGACAAAGAGGTGGTTTTCAAATCACTCAACTATGTGGTTACAACATCACTCATCTATATTTATAATTTAACACAAACTATTCTTTTAAAAAGTATGTCTAATTCACTTTTAATTCCATCAGGGTGATCGTATTCAAGTAATTCTGCCATCTGAATTGAAAGATCAGTTTAAGGGTAGAATTGCTGAGAACACTACCTTTACTCTGCAAAACTTTGAGGTCGAGAAAAATGAGATGTCCATAAAAGCAACTGATCATCCATTTAGGTTGGTGTTTAATGGTGGAACAAGTGTTGACAACATTGACAAACATGACATTCCCAAACCATCCTTTAACTTTAAGGAGTTTGATGAGATCAAGGGAATAGTAAGGCCAGATGTGCTGATAGGTAAATTAGATTACTTTTTCCTTTGCAGTTTGTACAAATGTGAGTATACATATTTCATTAACATTTAATATGTGTTTGATAGATGTCATTGGAGCCTTTCATGAATTAGGATACACTCAGACTCAACCTGGATCTAGGAAAATACAAATTAACTTCTGGATGAAAGACCTAAAGTACATTATAAATATCTTCAATGAAATTACAAGTCATTTAGTTTTTATAATAAATTCTTAACCACATTCTATCTATGTACAGGGGAACGTTATTAAGTTGTACATTGTGGGAAGACTTTGGTCTTCAATTCCTTAATTTTACAAACAAATCTGAGTCTGGACCAACTATCATTCTTCTTCACAATGCTAAGATTAAGGAAGCCACATGTTATTAATAATCAAATACTCAATAATTATTAGTCTTGAATTTCCTTACATAATATGCTTTGTTTTTAATATACCTTTCATTGTATAGAGAAGTATGAACTCGGGGTCTCTAATGCATGGAATGCTACCAATATACTTTACATTTTGTTTTATGATTTAAGTTAGAACACACGCAATTAGCAAGTTTCATAACCCGCAACTTCAATAAATTCACCTCATATTACAAACTGCCTGTCCTTCTTATTTTTTATGATGATAAAATACATTTGATTGTACATATGAATTGACATGCTATAGGGAATATCAGTTGGACTAGGCATTCTTCAACACAGGTACAATACTTTATTTCAACCATATCCTTTTATGATATGTGATCTAATCGAATTTTTGATATAGTCATGTCTAAAAAGTATTAAAAATTAGGGAAACAAATTAAAAATTGGGCGCAGGATGGAATGCATTGACATGTCAATCGCTTCTATCGTATAATCTTTTTGTACAAGAATCAACTTCCATTTTTTCCTAAGACATAACATATAAATCACATTTAACATTACCATTTATTTTTTGTTTTAATTCATTTTTTTTTCTTGATGTTTTTTACATAAAAGACAATTATTGAATAATTACTAATCACAATCCTAAATATAATATGGATCACTATTTTTCCACACGAGTGGTTATCATTGTACTCCATATTTTTTTTTTGAGAGACTCCATATTTTTTTATATATTATTATGTCACCTTTCCATGTTGTTTTTTGATAAACTATGGAATCAAAATATTAATTAAGCGCAATAAATGATGTTGAATTCAATTTAAGGAGAGAATATATGTTATATTTATGTTGACTATTAATGCCAAATTTAATCTACCAATGATTAGAATACTGCCCATAAATACTATACATTATAAGTTACGTTTTTTTATTTACTGGAAACTTATTAACTTCTATGTTATAATATTTTTCCCAATACCAATTCAACATTACTTTAATCTTTTTGTATCAAAACTTTTGTGGTTATCAACCCAGCTTATTATCCATCTCCTTCTCAAACTTTCCATTTTCTCATTCCAAACTTTTCCCCATACAATCTTCAACATGTCTTTAATCAGGCAACCAAGGAACTTAGGATGCTTTTTAACTGCTTCTATCATTGACGAGGTAACATACTTATTTTCAAAAATAAACTAATTGTATCTAATAGTTTTAACTATGATTCTTCTATTCTAATTGTTCAAAACATTGGCAACTAACATCTATGTTATTTTTCTTTGTCCTTTGGCAGCCTTACGGTGAGATCGACCAAACATTTGTGGAAGAAAATTATGGACAACTTGGTACCACCCTTACTATTATGGATACCAGAGGTCGTTGCATTAATGTCGAGTTCAATAAAAACATCTATCATCCACTAATCATAAAAGGATGGACTGAGATGAGAGCTTTTTTTGGAATCAATGGCAACAAGTTTCTTTTGATGACATATCATGGAGACAATTTATTTAGTATTTATGCAGGGCGACGTCAGTTCAACCCTTTGGAATTACCACCTTATCATAGGTATCGCTACATTGGGCTTGAGCCGGAACCATTTAAAGTAACCCTCACAAAGTTTTCAGCCAGCAAATTCAAATTAGTAAGTTTCTTTGTAAATTACCTGAGGAACAATACCTTGCCTGATATATCTATTTCAATTTGTTAATTCACTCTTTGAAAGTGTTGTTACTACTATTTGCAGACATTGAAGGCTGATTTTGGCAACTATGTGAGAAGCACTGGATATGATGAAGTGCGAATTGTTGGACCTGATGGATTTGAAATGACTTGCAAAGTTCTAAAGAGGAACAAAGGAAACAAATCATGGACTGAATTCGGGAAGGACTGGAATTTCTGCACTCTGTTGAACAAATTTAAGGAAGGCGATGTATTAAAGTTTCGTTTTGTCAATCACGATCATTCAAATTTGATTATGGTCGCAAAGATGTGATTTGTTGACGAATCTCAGAAATTTCTATAAGTTTCTTTGTGTTTAAGTTATGTTATTTTCTTTAATTTTCATCTATTCTTCATGAACTATGTCAGATTGTATTAGGTTATGTCTCATATGTATTTTATGTTAACTCCTTCTAAGTTTTAATTATAATAGTATCTGTCCTTTGTAGAAGTTTCCGTCTATCTACCATTACTTTTGTATTGAATCTTATGGAGACAACAATTCTATGTACCTTTTTTTAGTAGAAATGATAGCATTTTAAACTACTCTTATATTATGTTATGATTCTTAGTTCTATTGTTACATTTAATTGGAATTTTCAATAAAAGTTACATTTTTTACAGGTTCATATTTTCTAAATTATATATACTATGTACAAATGTTACCTTAACAAATATTTGGTATTAATAACTTATTTAATCTTAACCTCTATTAATTTCAATATAAATAAATAATATTTCAAACAAAGCTATACATAAATAGCTCTACTAATATGGGAATTTTTTTTAAAGTCAAAACAATGAAAACCCACTTCACTAACCATTTGTATACGTGATCTTTTATTTTTGGCTAAAATATAGTTATTGTCCCTGCAAATATGATTTGTTTTGGTTTTCATCCCTGTAATTTTGTTTTGTTGTTTTGGTCCCTGCGAAATTTATTTATTTTCAAAATAGTCCCTCCAGGGACTATTTCTAAAAGTAAATTATTTTGCAGGGACCTTTTCGAAAATCAAAAGATTTTGCAAGGATTATTTTTGTAATAAATGGGTTCAGTCATCATGTGCCACGTGGGAAAATCATCACAAAAATGAGATCAAAGACCAAAACCAAAACGAGACATATTTGCAAGGACCAATATCATATTTTAAACTTTATTTTTTTATAAAGTTAACTGCATACTAATTCATTCATAATATTTTTCTTAAACATACTTCATTTCAACTTCAAACCAATGGGAATAACCTACTCATGAGTTTCTCTTTCATTGTTCTTTATATATGTTTTCTGCTTGCCAATAACATATAAGACCAACACAAATACACGCTACATGCACATTTGGTTTCTCAAGGACGCAACTTTTCCTTATGATTGCATTCTTTGATTTCAATTTGTTACTCATGAAAATCTTATAAAATTTTAATTCTCCCAATGTTGTCTTACGTCATGTCAAGATATCTAGGCCATATCTATGAATACTTTGCTTTTGTCTAATCTAAGCCATATCTATGAATACCTTACTTTCATCTTATAAATTACATAAAAGTCTTTCCATCTCATTGCAATACCAAACACCATGCACCCTATGGTAACAAGACAAAAATATTCTCCAAGACCTGTCATACTAGACCATTTTCTAACATGTCATGTACCAAATGAGGTAACACAATTTCAATTTCCTTCTATCAACTATGATTTGAATCCATTAATTGCACTACTACATCTCAATAATTATAATCACTCATTTTCAAACATTTCTATATTCTATAGGACTATGGAGAAGTATGCCCACATTTTTATGAAAGGTGGAAACACAATTTGGGGAAGAAGCTAAGATTCTTCCATGAGAGTGGAATAATTCATATCATAACTTTCAACCAATCTCAAACTCTACCTCTCATGACCAAAGGATGGAGTAGGTTGAGAGATATTTATAAATTAAAAGATTATCACTATGTGTGGTGCAACTACATAGGCCAAAACACATTCCAATTTCGAACATATTGGCAATTTCGTTCTCCTCGATCTATACCATCTTTCCACAGTAGAAGCATTGACAACGGTTGTGGTTTATATTTTGACATCATTATATCTAAATTTATTCAAGAAACCAACTACCAATTGGTGAGGTGTTACATCTAACTACTTTCATTACAACATTTTCTATTTTCAAATGATCTAATTTGTTTTTTCTCCCTTCTATAACAGCAACTTGACAAGGAACTTGGAGGCCACATTGATAAGTTGGATTTTAAAGAACTTATGTTGGTTGGACACAATGCAAAAGCAACCAAATGCTTAATTGAGAACACAAACATTCCTCAAAAAAAATTCAAAATCACAACTGTATGGAGGCCAAATTTCAAAGACAATTCTTCAAAAAATATCAAAGTCGGAAATGGATGGAAACAATTTTATGAAGAAAATCACTTTAGGGTGAAAGATCAAATTAGATTCAAGTTCTCAATTTTCCCAACGAATTGTGTAGTCCATGTCTTTAAGATTAAAAACAATTACAAGTAACTGTCATGTACTAATTATGCTTCCTACCATCCTTTGAATGCAATTACTACTATTCAGTTAGTTTAATTAATATTTAGTGTTCTTCCAATTTTTATACCACACCAAATTTAGCTAGAGGAATTTATACATATACAATTTGGGATAATATATAATACTCTAATTAACTTTAGTTTCATGCAATTTAATTATATTTACCACAAAAATAAGTTAATCATGATATACCTACTTCAAACATTATGATTATATTATTTATCCAATTGTTAACAATATATTAATTTATTTCAGAT
>Ga0228711_1007747_pt1 | contig 15419 bp, 7 predicted proteins | sample MedpolnodulmetaG_2_FD_177996 | JGI IMG/M metagenome (GOLD analysis project Ga0228711, IMG submission 177996) | Root nodule microbial communities from Medicago polymorpha collected in Santa Monica, California, United States - brown nodules | ecosystem: Host-associated > Plants > Roots > Nodule...
GAATGACTGAAAGGGTAACGGTGTAAGCTTTTAACAACTTAAAGGACCTATCTGAAACCTTAAAAACTTAAAGGACCTATATGTTACTAACATGAAACTTAAAGGACCCAGGGAGGTATTTGGCCTAATATCTAACATGACATTTCAGATAATTTAACTATGATATCATATTTTAATTATGATTTACAATAGTGCAAAAAATTAATGTTGACGCAAGCTTATATCACTGAAACTAATACATTTATAATTTGATCCAAATTATTAAATAAATCTAATATAATAATATTTTTAAAAAATAGTAATAAAAATAGCATTTATACTTACTTAACTCAAGTAGTCTAGCCTAGTAGGTTTAAAATTCTTTTCTATCACATGTAACATTAGTTTTTTTTAGCTAAATATGTTTTTAAAAAGTTTTAGTCTTCTTAAGTAGGCTAAGTCATAAGCCTATGTCACTTAGTGTGACCATAATTTTCACATTTCACATAAAAAAAACAGCCAGCAGTCGGTGTTTCAAATAAAATACGTGATGTGTTGATAATATGTATAAGAGACGATATTATTAGTAATTTGCTTTGTAACGTGAACATACAATGTGTTTGTGTGACATTTTAGTTTAGCATTTTGTGCAAAGACTAGTCCCCTCAAAATACTTGAGGTTCATTTATGGTATTGACATCTTCCAACGATTGGTTTTTCATACGTTCGGTCCAAGGATCAAAGATCGAGTCAAATGGTTAACTAACCAAAGTATCTACCGTTTGTGCCACAAAATGTTGGTAATAGATAAGCACTTTATATATGCACATTCACACTATTCTACAGTGTTGCACTTCCAACCCTATTTTCGTGATAATAACAATGAGTTTTGAATGTCACAATGCTTTTAAAACCCTAGTTTGAGATGCAAGACAAAAACACATCAAACAGTTACACGTAGTCGGAAAAAAAAGAGCTAAGGAATGGTCCCAGGCAGCATTGGGAGTCTCTGGGAAGGCAGCAACAACAGAAAAACGAATGTTCCCATGTTTTTAGCAAATTCCATACACTCTTAAATCAGTTTTTAGAAAATATATCATTAGTCAAAAAGAAAGTGGTGATCATTGTCCCAAATATATCATTATAATAAGACACCAAGAAGAAAACTTTAGGAGTGAGACAATTCTTTAAATTTTTCAACCAAGTCTCCTTTAAAGGCGATATCCCTTAATTCCTGAAGAAGTTGCTCGGGGAGGTTGGGATCCAGTTTCAAGACTTCTTGTCCTTGGACAGAATTCTGAGATTTTAAAGAACTCGTAATCCTCTTTGACAAAACTTTGTCGATTGCAGCAATAGCATCCTCATCTACCATAGCATCAAATTCTTCCAAATCTATGCTGACTAATTCCGAAGTGTCAGATTTGTTGGTACCTTCATTGTGAGTGGTCTCTATGCCCCCTTTTGACTGTTGAGCTTCAATCTTTCTGTCGACGTTCGTTTCTTCGGCTATAATATTTTTGTTTTGCTCCTCCAAACGTTAATTTCTTGTCAACAGGATAACATTTAACATTTGGTTCAAACTCAATTTCCTGCACAACAATAAGCACGATTGACACGCTAACACTACATGATTGAAGTCACTCTAGAAGATTCAGAAACTAAAGATGCCAAAAGAAAAAGCCCTTCCCCTCCTGGTAAATCATATGCAAGAATGACACCTTTTCATAGAACATGATGCACTTTATTTGCCATTAATCACGCGCAATCTTGGTTACTAATCAACTGAAACCATGACTGCTTAACATGCAAGGATGCACTACAATTTTCAACTGTTGTGAAGTGATTATGATTAAAGACATTTTTAATACTCTAACGGTTATGGTTCATTACTGACAGTGTAAGAAATCTTTAGATTGTCCAGTAATAAATGAGACAATTAAAACAAACCTCATAAAGTTCAATCTCTTCATCCGGATCATAACCAGCCAATTTATTTAACCTCGATCAGATTTCTGATGGCTTATCATCACTACAGTTCACAGTGAGCTTTCCAACATAACTGCCATCAAAGGAAAATACATATGATCTCAACTATGGTCCACATTTTACCCTAACATATGTTAAAATCACAGAATAAATTATTAAGTACCGTAGCTCCTCTTTTTCAGGATCATATAACTTTTAAAAAAGTAATATATCAGACTGTGTCTTCTTGACTAGTGGAATGGGGAGTAAGTCCTAAATAATAATGTAGTTTGTCAATATGACTATGCTTGAATGATGTTTCATGCTATCAAAACCTCATAATATAAATGTTACCGGCCCACGCTCCACTTCCAAAAACAATACTAATTCCACTACGCCATCCTTTGGAAAGTTTACAATGCGTCCAACCTGCAATTTGAATCAGAATGAGAAAAATATTGAAAACTCTAGACCATAGAGAAATCGGTGTGTTGCGCAGATAATGAATCTTGAGAAAACTAAGCACCCTTGTAAGCATTACGAGAAAAAAAAAAAACTATGAGACCCGAAATAATCATACTAAAACCACTTGCATTTGTAGCATAGACACAGGTGCATTTAACATAGACCTCTTAAAAAGGGCACAAAGATGAACTCTATCATTTTTAGTAAAATTGTGGCTTTTATAATATAAAAAAGGGAAAGAAAGCAATATTTTATTTAAAAAGTTCTAGAAATGGTAAGAGACCATATTTGGACTTTTTTTAGGTCCATATTAGATGCACTCTACATCATAATAAATAGAAATAAAGCAGTCATATTTGAATAATAAAAAAAAGATAAACAAAGTTAACATAGATAGAATTAATTGTTGGCCAGGCCCAGAAAATGAAATGTAATGCAATCAGCCATTACAAACATTATATTAGCAGGCTGATGTAAAATGAGATGAGCAGAGTCGGCATAAAACATAAATGAGGGGGAAAAGAAGCTCCAAGTTTGTGTGTTACGTGAATTACTTCAGTATAAAACAAAACTAACATTTGACTAAAAGCTAACAATCAGAGATGAAAAAAGTCATAAAATAAAGAAACTTGGCAGGGGTATATGAGCAAAATAATATTGAAAAGCTTCAAGCGATCTCATGAATTTACAGATTCTTTTTCCTGATTAGGTTCCATTGGCCGAACAGGACGATTATGTATGGTTTTCACACCTCTTCCAATACCAAAATCGCTGGGATCGAGCTGGTATGCCATACTCTTTCGCAAGCTCTTTCTACATATCACATTAGCAATCAAACATAAAAATCAAACTTACAAAAATAATCATCACAGACTTCATAAATTATATTTTAAATTACAAAATCAGAAGTGTAAAAACCACAAGAACTCATAGGACTTGAATTTTTTCTTCTTCCAACTAAAGCATCATGTTTTTAATATTTTAGTATGCCTTTTAAAAAAAATTGTATTCTATTTACATAGGCAACATGCTTTATTGGTCCTATCTAACTACCTAATTAACCCATAATTTACTCTAGGTTACCTATCATATGATTAGCTAGAATCATTATAAAATTGTGAGGTGGTTTTAACTTGACTGAAACCTAACTCTAATCTTGCCAGTTAGCTTGCTCATTTATTCCTTTTTAGTTGGTGTAGAAAATAATACACCAGTGTTAAACCCATGTCAATACCAATTTAGTGTGTGTTTGGTTTGGCGGCGAGGAGAATTGATTTTGATAGAATTGAGTTTGAGAGAATTGATTTTAGTTAAAAGTGACTTGAGAGTGAATTGATTTATGTTTGGATACACTTTACTAGAAATGATACTAGTATTTGAGAAGGAAAAAAAAAACAGGTTTTTAAAATAAGTTTTTTCAAAATTTTAAAAATATCAACTCAACTGAATTGAATCAAATCAATCTGCTCTTTATTATTGGTTTGGTTCAGATTTTGTGATAAAAGATCGTAAAATCAAACTAAACTGACTTTTTTTTTTACTGGTCCGATTCTCACTCACCACCACTACCACTACCTCTAAAGACTAAAACCAAATCAAACTAATTTTTACACCTCTAAGTGTCAATACACAGTGTCACCTTCATACAAATAAAGTGATTTCTTAAGCGGTTTAATTTTTGGGTTCTTGGACCTCTTGGGTTAGTGGTGCAAGAAATAAATTAATTTTTTTTAAATATATAAAATGTATAAGATATATGTGCATTTTCTTTTTAAGTTCTGTGGATTCAATTGAATCTCTTAAAAGTTAAAATGACGGTCTCCGCCCCTGTTGGTATAGTTTGTATGTTAGGATGGGTTTAACAATGTTGAGAGTGTTTTGAAGAGCAAGAAGTGTCACTTCTTGTCATGCTTGTACAACTTTCCTTCTGTACTGAAAAGCGGATTATTCCTTTTTTGTAAGAGCAATGATATTCGAACAACCATTTGTTAACAACTTTTATGACAACCTCATTTTTCTCCCTTTTCATTGGTCAAAAACAATTGAGAGAGAAAAAGGAAGAGAGAGAGTAAGAGTATAATGTGAGTATGAGAGTAAAAGTTGTCAAAAAAAGTTGTACAAATATCATTTCTGGTTTGTAAAATATATATTGCTCACATAACCATTCAACTAAAGATTGCCTCATAACATGCACATGCACATTCACATCGGCAACCAACGTAGGAATAAAAAAAATTCCATACTCTTAAACTACTTTCTTAGTTGGTTACTTAATTTGATTATGATTAATCATACATATATATCCGAAAAGGAGAGTAGCAAAATACAATTGCCATATATATATCTCTTTCAACCCACCATCAATGGAAACTAATCTGGTAAGATCGAACCATATTCAACCTTTACTAGCTAGCCTAGAATCACCATAACCTAAAGAAACATTAAGCCACCATCACCTTTACTGTTCCATTCTCTCTTTTTCTTAAGCGTCCACTTTCATCTCTCTGGTAACCTACCTCCCTTTCTCGTTTCTCTCACCACTAAACATAACTCATGAAACTAATCTATCTATTTTTTTAATTAAATCCTTCTATTTAAAGGTGGAGAAAATCTCCATCATTTTTAAATTTGGTACTTAAGTAATGGATTCGGCTTTAATTCCCGCATTAAATTTATTTTTCTCATTCTATCTAAGAGAAGAAAAAAAATAGACATTCTTTGATGAAGCATAGGAGCACCAAGGTATATTACAAGGTCCTTAGTTTTCTAGATGCCAAGAGTTTTACTAAGAGAAGTGATTTGGTCTTCATGAACATTTTTTGAAAAGAAAAAAAAAACTTGCGATATCTCTAAATTTATTTTTTTGTCCTGAACAAGCACATAATAATACGAGAATGTTTTTGATAAAACTAACCTAGTTGTGAGATGCTTCGACCACTATTGTATATTGAATAAACCAAAGTTTGTTGTTCAAAATGGCAAGTATGGCAAACTCAGGATCCTACAAAGAATCGACCAAAAATTGAAAATTCAGAATTTTTTTCTTTAATTACTTTGAAGTTTGACCATTGGAATGGGGTGAATAGGTCCCTGCCTAGTACATGAGTTTCTTGATGTTTTACCGATTTATATGCAGCGCTTGCGTATTTTTCTCATTGACATAATGTGTGTTTCAATCTAAATCAGTCATCAAAGATCAAATACATTCCTAAACTTCTGGTAATTCAAAGGCGGAGATGATGAGTGGTTTAAGGCAAATCGAAGAACATGCTCTAAATACCATGTTAACAATATAGATAATCAGGGAGAATAACATAGAGATTAACAAAAACGGCTAGGGTGTTATAAAATACCAATAACTTAACATTTCAAAAGATTACGAGAGAATATATATAAAACCTAATGACTCTAAACTAACACGCCCAATAGCATAACCCAATAACTTTACTATCTAACAAATGCAATCAACATGACCACCATGCGCGGCGACGACACCCAACTATGTGGTGTATTACTTTTTTGAACAATCTAAAACCTTAAATTAATTATGTATTTATATTTTGAAATTATTTGGTTTTGGTACACGTCATCTCCGCATCAGTTTTTACTAAAGGGATCAACATGTGCTTGGTATGCCCTCCACTAATTGGCACATGTCAACTCAATTCCGCGTCAATCTTTAAAGAGTCAACATCATGTCGTTTCAATTCAATTTTATAATGTATATACACCCTCCAGTCAATATTATAAACAAACAATCATTTTTTAAGTTCATCGAATAATTGATGTATCTATCATATAATGTAGATCAGATACATCATTTATTCAATAAATAAAGTAATTTTTTGCTTATAATAATGACCGAAAATATGCAAGTGGTTTCCTATGGATTGTTTGGACCCAATATTTTCTTTTTCTCCTAATAATTGCAAGGGTGCTTAGATTTTATTTATTTATTTAAGATTCATTGTCTTTGGTACACACCAGGACCACTTTCTATATGATCCGAAGTTCCTTTTTGCTTCCCATTATTCTGATATAAATTGCAGGTTGGACAATTTAGTGTGGAAATTCCAAGGCCTAAATAGCAGAATTCAAATTGTTTTTGGATTTTGAGGGTGGATTTTTGGGGAATAGAAATTTTTATCGGATGGTTGAAGTGAATGCATTAAGTAGCAATTACTTAATTAGTGGAAATTGAAGAAGACTGAGTTGGAATTGAAAAATGAGAGTTTTTTTATTAATGAAAAAACCGAAAGATTTTATGATTTGGCCGGCGGTGTTGTATTATATAACAACTTCACTGACTAAGGTTTACTCAATCCAACAATTTGTGAAGTTAAAAAGATATCAATCACAATACAAGCACCATGAGATTTCAATCCATTGTTTTTATCCTCTTTGTTTTATATTCTTCATTCACCACAAATCAAGCATTAGATAATTCTACCCGCGTCGACATCAATGATCCACATGTGATTGATACTGGTAATTTTGCTGTTACCGAGCACAACAAACAAAATAATGAGACAAAACTGATTTTTGAGAAAGTCGTCAATGGTGTAGTTGATACTGTGGACGATGAGATGAAATACCGCCTCACCCTTTCCGCTAACAATGGTTCAGCTTCTAACAATTATGGAGCCATTGTGTTGGAGAAGCCATTGGAGCATTTGAGGAACCTCACAGCCTTTGCACTTAATTCTCATGCTTAAATTATCAAATGTTGTTTTTTTTATATATGATCATATCGAAATAAAACTTATGTTTTGTATTTCTTAAAAGGATTGTGGGTCTAAAATATATGATATGATTGTTTAACTACATATGTTTCAGCTTTCCTGTGGTTATGAACTTCGAAACCTAATCTCCTAAATTGCATGATTAAGAAATAGTGTCATACACATTGTCTTGTTGCACTGTAGGACTACTCTTATTTGTTTACTTCTCCAAGTTTTCATTAATTCATGCATGATACTTAATTTCTCTTTTCGTTTATATTGTTGAACATCAGATTATTGCTCAACCTAATGTTGCCAACACCGTGGATGGTCAAGGATCCTTCAGCACTTTGATTGAAAAGAATCTAATTTTAAATTATTTGTCACCTTGTTAATTTTCTCAATAATCTAATCATAGCAAAACATACCCTCATTTCATGTATGTATCTATTCTATCATTTCATTAAATGTCAAAATTAAAAAAGAGAACAATTGTACGAAGCATCACCAGTAGCACTCCAACAACATTTTGAGCATCATCCCATTTACTCTTTCTCGTTTGTTTTTTCACATTTCCATTTTCCCATCCTTTTGCTAGTTAGCTTCAAACACTACATGCTGCAACTCACTTTAACGACTATCATATTTTGAGTATCAATTCAAACACTGTACGTTTTGTGCAGTTTATGCCACTGACAAGTTTACCACTCAAGCTCCAGAAATATTGATTTTAGTTAAAATGAGTTGAATGTGAAGTAGTGTTTTGGTTCGCTTGCGTAAAAGTCGGTAGAACAATAAACTTATGTATAAAAATCATATTTAGAGTCAAATACTATAAATCTTAATTTTAAATTAGAATTAATATTTTATGCATCCTAATTTTAAATTAGAATTTATATTTTAGGCAAAATCAATTTTACTCAAAACATATAAACATGTCAAAATAAAATTCTACACACCTCTAAAATCAATTTGGACTCCTCCAAAAATGAAACCAAACATACATTATAAGTTAGGATCCTTTTGATTCAAAGGAAAATTTTATTGGTAGAGAAATAAATACATACTCTCATGTCCTTAGTTATAAGAACATTTATTTGTCCTTAATTAATATAAAACTATTTTAAATTTTTTAAATAAATTTGGTACTCTTTTAAAATATATGCATTACTAAGAGCATATCAAATGGAAACCTCTTAAAACTAGTTTTTAACTAAGTGTCACTTATACACATTAATCATTTATGTGGATAAGTGAAGAGTTTAGGGTTCAAAATCCCTTGTAACTATCAACTGAGATGTGCTTACAAGACTAATAGTATTAACTTTTGTTTTAACAATTTCTATTTGTGGAATCCACACATTAGAGGAAGAGAGAGTATGCTTCTATAAGTCTTTTCTCAAAATTCATCCAATTATCGTTTTTTTATTAAATGTCATCCGAATCGCAAGATAAAAAACATGCGGTTTGGTTTGGTTGCCTTTAAAAAGAAAATCCGAACCAAACCAATGTGGTTTGGGTTGCGTCGGTTGGTGGAATTTTTTAAAAGTTTTTGTTTCCAACATTTAAGTAATGTTAAAAAGGTAAAACACAACATATTTTCACCAATATTTAAAATGACAATTAGTTATCTTTCCGCGCCAAACGAAAATTAATTGTTCAGACTTTTTTTAGGGTGCCTAGAGAGTTATCCTCAAGAGATTTGCTAAACATTGTTGTGTTGCCCAGCCCACAACATGCATATATTCTCATATTTGTTGTAGTAGTTGTTCTTTCAATTATGGTGCAAAACAATACTTACTCCAATTTTAAATGACCTAATTTAACGATGTGTATTACTCACATATAATATACTTTGACTATATTTTTTTGCTGTACAAAGACAAATTGTACCATTTATGATGTTGTTGAATATGCCTCAATAAATATTTTTAAAATATCAAATTTTTATAATTTTTTCTATTAAATTATTAAAGATATTTAATATCAAAATTGTGGAGTACGATGTATTAGTCTCAAATAGCAAAAGTAAAAATGGCTTTCAACATGACTTTTGTCTTTTCACATTTATGCAATACAATTGACTACAGATGAGGACAGAACATACGAGAGAGAAACACTCCAAAGATGTTTTCACATTTTGAACATCCTCCCATTTATACTTTCTTGTTGGTTTTTCCTTTTACCATTTTAAGCTCTCAACTATGAAACCTCTGCATTTTTGTAACCATCTCCAACTTTGCAAATCGGCATCTTCTTCATGCCTTAACCTAATATTTAGCAGTATAAATATAGGAACACAAAATAAGGTTCCCCCATAAACTAGTAACCATCTCTCACTATAACTCCAATAACCCATCACCGTATAACCCACTTTCGTTGCTTGAATCACGAGCACCTAAGGTTTTTAATTATCACTAAACCTTACCCACACACACTATAAAATAACAACACCCACAAAAACACCAAGCCACGTCGCTTTCTCTTATTAAAACTCCAATATTTCTCAATATCACAATGTCAAGAAAATATCCTTACATGCAAAAACAACAGTAGCAAAAAGATTACGAGATTCCCTCATCGTTGTGTGTTACTTACTCCTTACCTTCTTTTGTTAGATGCAGCTAAACACAGCAATAAAAGACTTTTATGTCTTACTTTTTAACTTTATTAGTTTCATTTAGTTAGTATATTTTGTTACCGTTTATTTTATTTTATTTTATTTTATTTTGTAGTTTGGGCTCCAAGCTAATCTCTTATTTTTGAATTGCCATACCTGTTATATTATTATTTTGTTTTTATAACGTTACTATTGTCTAGCATTAGGTTGAGTTTTAGCTCATTTTCACTAGCAAATAATGTTATTTCATCCAAAATAAACGGTTAAAACAAATTACCTTTTTTAATGGCTAATTAGATGTGACATTCGTTTAATCTTTGAATTATTAGGACACAACTTGTGACAACATTGTAGTTCTCAAACTCGTCTTTTATAACAAATTAATCATGTAAAAACATTACAAAGGGTTTGAGGCAACTTCATTGTTCTTAAATTTATTTTATAAAAAAATAATTTTTAAAAAATAATTCAAAAACGGTTAACTGATTGTGACATATTTTTAATCCTTGAGTATTTTAAAACACAAGTTGTGACAACTTGCTAATTCTTAAGCTCGTTTTTATAATAAAGAAAAATTATCTTTAAAGGTTTAACTTATTAACTAGATGTGATATCTTTTCAGTCTCGAGTTATTGGAACACAAGACGTCTCTATATCAATATATAAAGAGAATTTACCGTTTTGGGTTAGACTTTTTCTTCTAGTTGTATCCTCTCTTTAAATTATTTTATCATTTTCATACAATTATTTAAATTATCAATTAAAAATCTATACTGAAATATAAAGGGAATACACCTTTTCGGGCTGAACCTTTTCTTCCATTTTTACCCTTCATCTAAATTATTTTATCATCTTTCTACTTTTTACTTTTTATTAAATGATCAATTAAAAGATTAGTTAAATCCTATTAAAATAAGAACGATCCACAACAATAGCAAGAACAACCCGTAATAGTAGAACAATATTTTTTGAGAGAAATAATAGAACAATGTTTTCTTTCAATTTTTTCCTCCACTTAATTAATGTTTAAAATTTATCATTCATTATCAATAAAAGCGGAAAGACAAACATATTAGTGTCTGTCTTGACACCAGTATTTGATAGTTCTAAGACCCGTTTCTTCAATAAATATTTAAAATAAACCAACCAACAATCATACAAACATCTCTAAAATAACAATCATACTGACATCATAAACATATTTTTTTGCCACAATTTTCTTTTATCAAATCATTGCATCTTTGATTAGAATTTATTACAACAGTAAGAATTTCTTTTAAAAGCAAACAAAAAAATAAATATCTATAACCAAACAAATATTTTCTATTCAAGAACTACATATCTTTGAATTCTTGAAGCACTACGGGATACGCAGGTGCACCAGATCACTCTTGTCAATCACAATATATATTTTTTTTTTGTATTTTCCTAGATATTTAAATATACTTTCATTCAAGAAATAATAAGCAAATAAGATACTTTCATTTGAAAAGTTGAATTTTTATTGCATTTAATATTAAGGGATAAATAAATAGTTTAAAGTTAACAAAATTTTGCACAATTAATTAGAGGTAACTATTTTTATCGAATGATGTAAAATGCCAAATTCCTTTTCTACATGTAATTGATCCCTAAACCCAAAATCTAGTTTCAAAGACATTTTTTTAAGGGTTTTTTTTTCCAATTTTTTCCTATTTTAAAAGAACTTCGGTGGAAACTTTTCGATCAACCCTCAAATTTTAGCCCACGACAATAGTCAACAAAGTTAATTGGCCGATTCACAATAATATCATTGTGTCTAGCTCTAAAGAAGTGGTAAATAACTACATGGGATTTGGTTTATCAACGTTTTTGTATTTTAATGTGTACTTGTATACGAAAAAGCCAAAGTTTATTGTTCAAGAATACAAGTTTGTCAAACCAGCATATGAGCAATATTATAAAGAAACAAAGTTAGAAAAAACAATTCATAGAGATTCACTTAAGAAGCGTGATTTTTAGGCATTTGCAACTACATCCATTAAAGTATGAAAAAGAGAGTATATATTCATATTCCTATCCTATCCTATCTAGGTAAAAGAAAAATAGAAAAGGTGGAATAATATAACCTATTTTAATAACCTGTTTGGAGCAGGATCAAGGAGCTCCCCATGTTCACGTTCCAGTAACATTGTGAATTATTTGTCTCATTTTCCACACTTGTATAAAGTAATATATATGAATATTAACTCTCAAATAAAATGAATTGAATTACGAAACTATACAATCATTATCTAAATATCATCACCTCTAAATTATCATTACATGACATTAGTAAACAACATGATATTTGAGATATGTAAAAACATACCATTTTGCAGTTCAATGCACCCGTCATATGAAATCTATCAAATCTCGGAGGTCCGTTTGAATACAGTTATGCTATGTTTTTGCATATCTCAGGAGGAGTGTTGTTTAATGATGTTGTTAACATTGATGGCAATATTGAGGGTTGATGTTTAGACAATGATTTTACAATTTCCTAATTTTGATATTTATTTTAGTTGAAAGTTAACATTCATATTAAATTATACCGGTGTGGAAAAACAAACAGACAATCTCTCTTGTTGTTGGAGGGTAAACAAGACCGACTCATCGATCCTACTCCAAATAGGTAGCTGGAATATGTTATATTTCATCTTTCTTTTTTCTACTTATACCTAAATAAGAATGTATACTCTCTTTTTCACACTTTTGAATGTTTGAGTTACGTTAGTAATATACTTTTTATACTGTTGAATGTTTGAGTTATGTTAGTATTATGCATGTGGTTGCATATCCCTATAAAGTTAATGCCCATTGAGTGATGGGCTTTTGCTCATTAGTGTCTCTTTGTGCATTGTTTTGCTGATAGTGGTTCTTGTAGCTCATAGGCTGGTTTCTTTCTCTAGAATCATATTCATAATGTATTTAGTTTATATGGTTTTTTGTATGTTTTTTTCCTTTTCTCATCGTATTCCTATATACCGAGTTTATATATCTTGGTGTATGATTTTATCTGCGTACATTTTAAACCAGGTAAGTGAGTTAAACCGACTCATTCATATCCGAGTATAAAAAACCATGTTTTTTTGTTCTGCCTTATATTTGAAACCAAAGTTGCATTGGTTATGCACTAAAACAAAGTCTCAGATCTATTGGTGTTGTTGTTGCTTTAGTGGTGTTTGCATATTTTTTTCTTTGTTGCTGATGCTAGCTAGATTTGAAACCAAAGTTGCATTAATTCTTGTACTGTTTTTGTGTGAAATATTTTTTGCCAAGGTTTATCCTGTTACTTTCATGTTGGTGATGTTATATTGGATTAATAGAATTCTTACAAAGTTCATTTGGAAATATACTTTCTTTTATGAATGTATTATATAATGACTTGTTTTATTTTTTTATATTTAACGAAGTTCAACTTTTAGGCCTGAAATTTCTTTTATTTAAGCATACATAATAGTTAATGAAGAACAAATTTTGGTGCAAGGGAGTCTTAAAAAAGGATCCTTTGAAGGGCAAAATGTAGTTTCTATGCTTACATATTGTATCTGCTTACATAGTCTCTTTTTGGGTATAATATCCCTTCGAAATTAAGAATGGTCTTAAGAGCATAATTCCTTCGATATTTTTATGTCCCTTCATAATAAATAATATTTTAAGATCATAGTCCTTTTTCGGTATAATGTCCATTCGAAAATTAAGAATGATCTTAAAAATAAATTCTTCTTTGATTCTTTGAGAAGTTATATGTTAGAATGGTGGTAACACCATATTTGAATGGTCTCAGTATCATAATAGAATGGTCACAGTACCATATAATAGTGGTTTTAGTATTAAATTCAAGTGGCCTTAATAGCCATATTTGAGGGTGTAATTCTCGATTGGTTTTCTACAGTGCAGTAGTTAATCGCACAGTTGTAGCTAGGGTTGTTTTATCCTGGAGGCGGCGTGATTGATTGTCTGCCTTGTACAATTTTGGACAGTGCCACGAACCGTCTTAAAGAAAGCTACCTGGTCGTGACTCAACCTAGTAACAATTTCGGCAGATGAATTATTTTTCAAAATAGATTTGGAAATCCAAAATACAACAATTTAGAAATCCAAAAACAACACATCTTTAGGTTAGGATCAAGGGCTCTTCATGTTCACTTTCGAGTAACAATTGAGGTTGTTTGTCTCCTTTTCCACACTTGCATGGTAATATGAATGTAAGGTGTTAACTCTCAATGAAAGCGAATTACAAAACTATACAATCAACACCTAAACATGATACCCTCTATATTGTCGTTAAATGTGATGGACACATTAAGCAAATATTTGGGGTATGTAGAAACATAGTATTCTGCATTTCAATGAACCCCTCATATGAAATTAAATCTCAGGGTTCTCTTGTACTGCAGTTATACTCTGTTTTTGCATATCGTATGACTGTTACTTAATGATGCTATTAATACTGATGACAATATTAACGATTGGTGTTTAGACAATGATTTTATGGTCTCCTAATTTTGATATTTGCTTTAATTGAAAGTTAACACTTATCCTACTTTATACAAGTGTGGAAAAACAAACATTATCTCTCTTGTGGCCGGAAGGTAAACAAAGACCGCTCATTGATCTACTCCGAAGAGGTAATTGGAATAATAAGAGGTTGTATAATATGGATCCGGTTCAACGCGAACCCTCGTATTTTTAGTATGATCTGATAAAATATTATTTTTGTTCTTTTTTTTTTTACTAAAAATAATAAAGCTCCACCTTAGATCATATTAAAAGGGTCCTTTTTCATATAGCATCCTAGTACATAAATTATACACGATAATTATGCTACCAATTATTGTCTATATAAATTATAAAGTAAGAAAGTTGAGAGAAGAAGTGAGTAAAATTTTATTTTATATCTCTCTTTCTCTTCAAAAATAAGTCTTCGTTAAACGAAATATCTTATCCCCACTCGCTCTATAATTACCGGCACGTTAAACAGAGGAGAGTAGCAAAATACTTTGGTACCAAAAGATGAGAGTTTTGGGCAGACACCATTGCCTTACCTCTTTAAAGTACACTCCTATCTCTTGCAACCCATCACCAATGGAAACCAACCCATGTGGTAGCACCAAAAGATGTATAATTTTTTTGAGTTTCCAAGTATACCATAATCCTCGTAAATAACCATGTGCATCTACATGAAACTTTCAGAAAAACTTTTTTTTTATTGTTTCTTCTGCTTTAATAATGCCACTTATTTAAGGTTCAACAATGGAAATAAAATCCAAATGATAGATTGATGCATAGTCTCTAATTCCTTCCTAGCTTCTATTTCTAAATAGAACTTCATTTTTGTTGCTACATTACATCTCTATTCTAATTTACAATTACCTTATTTGTTTATCATATAATCTTGATATATTGTGGTAATTACTTTGGAAAAAAAAAATCATGTTAAAATTTGACACAAGGCCTAAATATGTAGTGGGACTCCCCGATGCATGATCGTTTCAATGTTAGGCCCCGTTTGGATTGGCTTATTTTGAGCTTATGTGGGTTTATCTACTCCCATAAGCTTTTTTAAAGGTGTTTGGATAAATAAATAAAAATAGCTTATCATAATTTCATAAGCTGCTTATGCCATATTTTAATAAGCCTAAATT
>Ga0228711_1007749_pt1 | contig 15415 bp, 11 predicted proteins | sample MedpolnodulmetaG_2_FD_177996 | JGI IMG/M metagenome (GOLD analysis project Ga0228711, IMG submission 177996) | Root nodule microbial communities from Medicago polymorpha collected in Santa Monica, California, United States - brown nodules | ecosystem: Host-associated > Plants > Roots > Nodule...
CTGCTTCTATCAGATTTGAATGGAATTGAATTCAAAAGATGGTCTTTCATATCAGACCAACAAAAGGTAACATTTAATTTTAATTTTGATTTACAGTAATTAATTTAAATTTGTGTATGTTTTTTTCAAGGGTTTGGTGAATACCATAGCTGCTATTGGTGAGCATGTTGAGCACAGACTCTGTGTCAGACATTTGTATGGAAACTAGAGGAAAAGGCATGCTGGAGAGAAGTTGAAAGAAGCTTTGTGGAGAGCTGCAAGGGCCAACACAATGACTGAGTTTAACAAAGCTATGGAAAGTCTGAAAATGTTAAGTGTGCTAGCTTGGGAGGAAATGAGACAGTATCCACCAGGTATGTGGTCTAGGGCGGGATATAACACTCATACAAACTGTGACTTGTAAGTCAATAATATGTGTGAGGCATTTAACTCTGCAATACTTAATTTAAGGGATTTACCAATAATTTCACTTGTTGAGGGTTTGAAGTTCTATATCACAAATAGAATAGTTAAGTTAAGGGATTACATGCTGAGGTATCAAGGGGAAATTTGTCCAATGATAAGAAAGATAGTGGAAAAGGCCAAAAGAGATGCAGTTGGTTGGACACCAATATGGCATGGTGATAGTGAGTACTCAAATTTTTCTATTACTGATGGAACTGACACCTATGTTGTAAACCTCGGAGAAAGAACTTGTGCATGCAAAAAATGGGATTTAACTGGTATTCCTTATGCTCATGCCATTTCTGGTATTTTTTTCTGGTACAGGTTACTGTATACTATGTATTTTTTATCAAATGAACATTAATGATTATGCTTGTTGAAAACTCTTTTTATATTATGTATTTTTTGGCACACTGATGATTATGCTTGCTAAAAAGTCTGTTTGTATTCAATTGGTAGGAAACAAAAATTCCGGGATACATATGATAATCTTATCCTTCCTTCAAATGGTCCAAAACTATGTCCAGAAGTGAATGTTGAACCAATACTCCCACCTAAGGCAAGAAGGGTACCTGGGAGGCCTAAGAAGCCTAGAAGGAAGGAGAATGATGAACCCAAATCAACTAGAAAGAAGGGCAAGAGAAATCAGGAAACTGTGAGGTGTACAAGGTGCAAAGAGCTTGGACATAATCAAAGGACATGTGGGGGAAAGACAGGTGTTGATAGAAGGATTCCACCTGGAGGGAACAAGGTATTATTGTTACTTATTGATTTGTATTATAATTTAGGCTAAAAAATTACCAATACTTACATGGGTAACAATTTAGGATCAAACTGCTATGCAACACCCTGAAGCACAAACTGGCACAACCAAGACTCCACAAACTGGCATAAATGCACAAACTGGCACAAATGCTACTGTACAAGCTGGCACAACTACTACTCCACAAACTGCCACAAATGCACTAACTGGCACAAATGCTACTGCACAAGCTGGCACAACCAATGTGCATTCAACTGTAACAACAACTGGTGCTGCAAAGGGAAGCAAACCAAGCAAGAAAAGGACAAAAACTGTTGCTGCAAAGAAAGCCACTAAACATGTTACAACTTCACTTAACAAGACTGCTGCAAACAACAATACTCAAGCTGTTGCAACTTAAGTCAACAAGACTGAAGCTGCTGGACCTTCTGCCCTTGTAGTTGCATCTGATGTTGTTAATGCTACTACAAGCAACCCATCTAGAACAAGCAAAGGTGCCAATATTTTTGCTGGTGAGGTTTCATTGTTTGTGCCTAGAAAGTCTAGAACCACAAGGGTTAAAAGGAAAATTGATGAGGTTGGAAATATTGGGACACAACAGTCAGTGAACAAGACTTAAGCTATGAAGGATCGTGATGAGACTGATGTTACTCTTAATTATATTTTGGTGATGTAATGTAATGTCAAGTACTCCTAATTATATTTTGCTTATGTTTAGGTTAGGTACTCTAAAGTACTCTTAATTATCTTTTGGTGATGTACTCTAAATTTAAGTACTTTGAAGTACTCTTAATTATCTTTTGGTGATGTTAAGTACTCTCTAATGTCAAGTAATCTAATTATCAAGTATTTTGCTATGTTAATGTCAATATCTGTTTTATGGTTACATTATGGTAAGTACTCTTTCAATTGGTATGTACATTGCTGGTTTTTGATTGACAACAGTCTTTCAAAACATCACATAACTTTAATAGGACAATAGTCATTACATTATAGCAACATTGAACATATATTTACATCATTCCAACATTACATAACATTAATAGGACAAGAGTCATTCAAACTCAATTCATAAGTTTTCATTTCATTTCTTACATCATAACAACATTAAATAAGTTTTGATTACATAATAGCAATGTAACATCAATACATAACTTATCCAAGCTTATCAGTACATAAGTTTTCATTACATAATAGCAATGTAACATCAATACATAACTTATCCAACCTTAACGAAAATCACCAACACACTAACAAACAACAACATTCCTAAAATTACAATAGTCAACACAAGCCTTTTTTCCTTATTCTTCAATGCATCATTCTTCATTAACAGGCCTCTAATTATTTTCTTCTGCCTTTGAGGAACTTCTGGATCGAACCAACGAAAAAAACTGCACTTTCTTCTCTACCAATAATTCCCACATCCATGGAACCTCCTTCCTAGATTTTCGTCAGTCCAAGCTATTACTAGAGGGGAGTCAACGCCATAGTAAGATACCAACTTCGTTTTGCCCAGACATGATGACCCACTCACGGTTGAAGCTGATGAATATGGTTCACCCATTTTTTTTGCTTCTGCAAATCGAAAGAAGAGGAAAAGATGATGAACTGAAATTCGAAAGGGAAGGAAAAGAAGGAAATAGACACAAGAAAAGAAGAAGAAAAGAATTAATCAATAGAAGAAGAAGAAAGGAAGGAACAAGAAATAATGAACTGATAGAAGAAAGGAAGAAGACAGCAGGAAGAACAATGGAGGAACAATGGATTTTGGGGAAAAAATTGGGGCTTTTTAAAACCCTAGTATATTACCGTTGAAGTGTCTCACGTACCAAAAAATTGGGGAAAGAATTTATTATTATTATATATTTTTTAATTCCAGTCATTTCCTGCGTGGCTAAAAAAATAAATAAATAACCAATATATAGCGTCGTGGCCTGACAGCTTGTGCCATATCAGCGTGGATTGGGTCAAAATAGACCAAAAGGATGAAATATGCAATGAGGCTAAATCTTAGGAGGGCAAAATTGTGGTTTTTGTACTTAGGGGGTCAAAATTGCAAGATTTTGAAAGTTAGGGGTGGAAAAGTGCACTTTAGCCTAAAAAGTATTGAAAAAAAATTCAACACCACTTATAGTGAGAGACATCTAAGTTATAGTTAAATATGTGAGCAATTGTTTAAACATGAATTTTACATACAGACAAGGCTTAAATATGATTTTCGTCCCTGTAATTTGGACGAGTTTTGATTTTTGTCCCTACAAAAAAAAATTGAAAAACGTCCTTGCAAAAAAAAAATTGTTTGAAAAAGGTCCATGACCCCACTTCTAATCTGATTTGGCATGGTTCTTGCCACGTGGTAGTTGTTGACTGTGCAACTTTGGCCACATGGCAAGCCACATAATAAAAAACATAAAAATTATTTTTAAAAATTAAAAAACCGAAAATAAATTTTAAAAAATAAAAAAATCATAAAAAAATTTCAAATATTTTTTTCGATTATATAATTTTAAATATATATTTTTTAGAATATGAAAAAAATTGATTTTTTTTTTAAATCTGGAAATGAAATTTTCAAAATAAAATATGATAAGAAAATTAATTTTGAAAATATAATTGTCATTAATTTCGAAAAAAATTTAATAAATAATTTTCAAATTAAAAAATATTATTTTTCAAAATTTTAATTTTAACAGTTTTTTTTTCAAAAAATTAAGTTTTCGAAAGTTTTAATTTTTTTTTCTTTCAAATTTTATTAATTTAAAAAAATAATTTTCAGAATTTTTTTATTTTAAATTTTTTAATTACGTGGAGTGCCATGTGGAAAAAGTTGCATAGTCAGCAACTGCCACAAGGCGAATATTATGCCAAGTAAGACATGAATGGGGTCAGGGACCTTTTTCAAACAAATTTTTTTTGCAAGGATGTTTTTCAATTTTTTTTTTGCAAGGACGAAAATCAAAACTCGCCCAAATTATAGGGACGGAAATCATATTTAAGCCTATAGACAAATATACATTTAGCTATAAACAATGCATAATTAACCGTAAAAGTGTTGTATTTCAAACTTTTACGTACGGAAAAATGACTTTTATGGACGTATTTTGACCATAGGTACAAGTTTTTATTTTTATTTTCAAATTTTGTAGCCATGCTAAATAATAGATATTCAAAAGTACAACTTCAATCAAATAACATTCCGTCCAAAAGAATATTTGATTGAGTTTGTATGCAAATTTGAACCCTCTAAATATGAAACCTATATTTGTTTCACCACTTTTTTTAAAGTGTGAGACTAAACCCAGGGGCGAAGCGACACCCCAGCTAGTCTAGGCACTAGCCCAGGCTCATCTTCTACTTTCTTTGTAGCAAGCTCAACCCAATAGCTCTTTTCCTATTAAAAAAATGACAGAATTCTATTTTTCATTCCTTCTCCTCTCACTCTCCTCCAGGTTTGTTCTACTTCTATGTTATATTTTCTTTGTTATTTGTTCTATTTTGTTGTTGATGCTTGTTATTTGTTAATAGGTGAATGAGTTGATTATTCAAATTTCAAACCATAATTTAGAATTGTTGATTATCCCTAATATTGATTTCCCAAACCCTAATTTAGAATTGTTGATTCTTCTCTTTGTTTGTCCAAAGAGAATTGTTGACTTCAGAAACATGTTTTTCCAAAAAGGATGACAAGAAGAATTAGATATATATCTACTACATTTCTCTTTCTAATAATGTTCTGGCTATGGTATTATAATCTATATATTTTGTAGAATATATTGTCAAGTGCTAAAGAATGAATAAGAATTAATCTCTCTATATTATATGTCCTGTACAGGACATGCTTTGCTTGTTTTTTTCTTTCTTTCTAATAAACTAGTAACTTTTATGTTGAATTGATATACTCTGCAAGCCTAATTTTGATCTCCTTTAATCAAGAATAAACACACATCATTGTTCTAATTTAGTTCTTCAGATTTTTGCAAATAATATTTTGCTGCTATCTCTCCAAATGGAAACATGTCACTATATATGTTAGAGAAGCTATAGAATAATGTATAATTAGTGTAGTAAGAGTTGTTAATCAAGTGAACTTCTTGAAGTATGCTTAGTTCAAGAAATTTGGAGATTACATTATTATGTTTTTCTATAGGTATTCCCTATAAGCAGTGTGTGCTGATCAGCTTTCCTAAAACTAAGGATCTATGTTGACATGCACTATTTGATAAGCAAAATTGTTTAAATATATACGTGCCTATACTTTCTAACTTGGGTGATAATTTGATCAAGAATTTGTAGTATGAGGCGTTGAACTTGAAAGCTAACTTTGTATTTTATAGCAACTACTAAGTTGTATAGCATTGACATTTTTTTTATTCTTATGCCCTTAGAACAAGTATACCTCTATAAAACATGTGTACCTCTAGAAACATCGAGGCTTCAATTTTGTTATTGAGAGTATTCATAATTTTAGAACAAGTATTTCTTCCAAAAATTTTAATGATTTGAAAGAGGTCGCAAAAATGACATTTACCTCATAACTTTATTTAGCACGTTGTTGGCAGATTATATTTCACCTCTCTTATTTAAAATTGTGCTTCTGTTGAAAATATGACGAACCTCTTTTATTTCGACTTATAAATATTTATATATATTATGTCGCATATGAATTTGCATTAAAAAGGACGTTTAAAAAGAGAATGTAATATCATTCCTCCGAACAAAAACTTCTTCAAAATGTTAGAGGAGTTCAAGTCAATTTTTAAAAGATAAACACGGGTCCTTGCTCTTTATGACGGTCGAATTCTTCAAAGAAAAATACTTCACAACTGAACCAATAATTCTGATTGGTTGTTTAACTTTAACAAAACTTAACAGCACACAACGTTTAGAAACATCCAACGGCCGACCCATTCTTATGATACATCCAGCTGTCCACGTTATTTATGGGCCCCACGCGTTTCACCAATCTTATAAATACTCCCTAACACTTTCACCACAAATAATTCAACAACATACACAATTTGCATTTCTTCTTCTTCATTCATAATTTTCTACTGTTTTAATTTTCAATTTTCTCTATTTCCCATATATAGTTTTGCAATGGCATCATCAATGAAGTTTTTCGCCTTCTTTTTCGTCGTTGTCTTTGTCGCCACCGTGGCTTCGGCTCAAGACCTCAGTCCCTCGTTGGCTCCGGCACCAGGTCCTGATGCTGGTGCCGCTGGATCAGTTACAAATTCAGTTGCTATGATTGGAGCTTCGATTGTTTTGTCTATGTTCGCCATCTTCAAGAACTAATTAAGAACAAAATGGTTCCACTTTATTTCTTGTGCATTTCGTGGAAACAATATTGACTTGTTTTTATCATAAGAATATTATGTACATCAAAAAACATATACGGTATAGAGTGATGGTTACTACGATTTGATCTATGTATACTTGAGAGGCAAAGAGATATTTACGGTATTTGTTTTTATAATTCATTATTTATTGTAGCTGTTAAGAAAAAATAAGAACGGTTTTATTACTCTGAATAATTTATATTTTATTTTTGAGCAATAATATTGACTTGCGTCTTGATTTATGGTACTTTCGTGAAATGGTTCGTACAAATTCATCTTATAATTTCATGAAATTGATGAACCGACTTACCGAGATAAATGGAGATTGAAGAAAGAGGAAGATGAGGTTGAGTAAGAGAGAAAATCTCTGGTTGTGCAAATTTTTTGTGATAGCAGACCGGTATCTGACTTAATCGTATACAATCCATCTTTCTCATTTGTCCACGAGATTGATCTTCGGAAATAGACTGAAATAGGGGTGTGTCATCTATTACACGAGAAACCCCTGCTGAAAAGAAATCTTCAATCTCAGTAAAATCCCATATATGTTCATCTCGACTCATTAAATCACAAACAAACAAACTATAAACATTTGTGTGTTGAGGCGAGGGGACCCAAGCACAATGATTATCTTGAAGCCATGGATCATGTATCACACAAATTCGTGTTCCCGTTCCGATCGACCACCTACAACCACTTAATAAAATTTGACGGGAGTTCCAAAGGCTTCTCCATGCAAAACATGGGTTAAAACCAATCTTAGCATCTATGTTTTTATGTTTTTTGTTTGCATAAGCTATTTTAGACTTTGCATACATTACACAAGTTATTTCAACGATTAACCCTATATTTTAAATTGTGCAAACACTCCCCCGTAATAGATCGATTCGTAAACAGTCAATTCTTCTCTATTTTCTCTATTTTTGTCGTCTTTCTTCTCTAGTTTGAACATATTGCAAAATATTGCAGGTCCACTATTTTTTCTATCTTTTCTAATCAAAACAAAAGGAACCTCTTTATCTATCTCTTTCCAACTTCTCTCGAACCCACTTTCTCTACTCTATTTCTCTTTTAACTAATCACACTATAAAGTATCCTTGACAGCCACAATTTTCCTTTTTTTATTCTAACAAAAATCAATAAAGAGGAAAAGTGCATGCTGGGCAATCTAAAACCAAGATCATGCACCGAAAACAACTCACGTTAAGTTGTTGCCATTATTGATGATTTTGTCAAAACAATATTTTCCTCCATTTAGGATTACTGTTTTTGAAGCACTTCCACATGTCTTTATGTTACTTTCAACTACAGTATCAATTACCGGTAAATTACACTATCAAATCAAATACGTAGTATTTCTGTGCCGATATATTTTAAGTTGAAATTTTCCTTTTCAATTTTACCCATTCGTTCAAACTATTTTATTATTTTTATCATTCTTGTTTTAAATTATCACTTAGAAAATTATTTAAATCTATTATAATAGAGTAATCCACAACAATAAAAACAATATGACATTGTCTTCCACTCTGTTGACATTGTGTGTATTTGTTTGGCTATCTTCTCTGGCACATTTTGTGCCAGATAGATAGTTTGCTAGTAATATGTCTCATTTTGATTTTTGAAAAAAAAGAAGCTATATGACACGTTCCCTTGAGATATGTTCAGTTGCAAAGGACAATACAAGGTTGTCCTCGACAATTTGGAAGTCATGTTGTAATTTTAATAATTCTCATTTAAAAAGTATTGAAAAATAAATCCAACACCATTTATAGTGATAGACATTTAAGTTATCGTTAAATATACAAATAATGGTTCAACATGACTTTTACCCGTAAACAAATAAACATTTAGCTATGGACAATGCTTAATTGACAAATAAACTATTGTACTCCAGACTATTACCTACAGAAAAATGACATTAGGGACAAATTTTGTCCATAGATAGAAGTTTTTTTTTTCTTCCAAATTTTGAAGCCCCTCTAAATGAAAGGTTCTATGCCAAGGAATAGATAATAGATATTCAAAAATACATTTTCAATAAAATATAATTCCCTCAAAAGAATTTTTGATTGAATTTGTATGCAACTTTGAAGCCCCTCTATATTAAAAATAAGAATAATTTTTTCTATCATGTGCAAATTTGCACATGCTAAAAAATTTAAAATGGTAAGTTTGTCTTGTAAATTGTGTATTTTATATTAAATATACAACCTTTTAATAACAAATTGGTGTTTTCCAATAAAAAAGTTACTACTTTTAGTTGCCTTAACATTAGAAGTTGAAGAGTGTTGTCTAGGTTTCTTCTTTTGCGTATACAGTGCATCCATATCAGACACATCTATATCATGCTTATTGCAAATTTTAATAACTTTAGATATAAGTTCTTCTCATCCCTCATTCCTCATTTCTTGTAATTATTTTTTAGTACCATTAACAAGTGACAAAGCATTCAAAAGATCTTATTTTTAATGTGTTTTATTTTCACCACTAATACAACAATATACATACTCTGCATTACTTCTTCTTGACTCACAATTTTCCACTGTTTTAATTTTTAATTTTCTCTGTTTCCATATATAGTTTTGCAATGGCATCATCAATGAAGTTTTTGGCCTTCTTTTTCATCGTTGTCTTTGCCGCCGCCGTGGCTTCGGCTCAAGACCTCAGTCCCTCATTGGCACCGGCGTCACATCCTGATGTCGGTGCTGCTGGATCTGTTACAAATTCAGTTGCTATGATTGGAGTGTCGATTATTTTGTCTATTCTCGCCATCTTCAAGAACTAATTGAGAACAAAATGGCTCCACTTTTTTCTTGTGGACTTTGTGGAAACAATATTGACTTGTTCTTGTCATAAGAATTTTATGTACATCAAACAATATATACGGTATAGAGTGATGATTATTACGATTTGATAGAGATTTAATTAGGTAGATTTCAAACATTTTTTTTAAACACTCAAATTTGACATAAATTTTCAATGTTTGATCTTAATCTAACGATCACTGATATTGGAATTGCATAAATGAAAAAATTTATTGGCAGAAGGGAACAAAATCAATCTACCTTCTTCACCTTGAGCTTAAGAATTGCATCTTTGTGTGCTTTTATTTATTTATTTATTTAAAAAGGATAGAAATTAAGAAATAGAAATTAGTTAAAGATAACGTGAGAAATCAGATTTTTTGGGTTACTTCCATTTGGGTTAGATCTTTTTATAATATTATTTAAATTATCAATTTAAAAAATAATAATATTCAATTAAAATAGAAACAATCTGCAATAATAGAAGAAACAATCAATAATAATATACAATATCACTACAACATTTTTGAGTTTAGACAACACTTAACTTGACCACGGCAAAAAAAGTATGGTTTAAAATAGGAATAAACCACATTTTGGAAAGTCTGGCTTGAAAATCTCATAGCAAAAATCCATGGCCTATTAAACTATAGGCCACAGATAAAAATTATGGATATTTCTGACCACACACTAAACCCTGGCCTATTCTCATTTAATAGCCGCAATTTAAATCCTTGCCCTATCATGTTTTAGGCCATGAATAATAGCAGTGCCCTATTCAATGATAAAAAATTGTGCCTTAAAACCTTCATCACAGATTCTAAATAAAGTAGCGGGAATGAAAATAATTGAGCAGGTATTTTTTTCTTTCAATTTTGAGCTTTTAATATTTAAAAAAAGAATAAAACATTTTTTATAAACAAAAAAAATTAAACATATCACCTCTCTATTTGAAGCACTCTCTCATAACCTAATGGAAGCCCCTCTCTCAATGGTATCACTCTCTCTTCTAATCGAATCTCTCTCAATCGAAGCTCTCTCCTAATCTCGTCAATCGAAGCTCTCTCCTAATAGCAGCTCATAATGGTATCGGTCCTCTCTCTCTCTCTCTCTCTCTCTCTCTCTCTCTCTCTCTCTCTCCCCTTCCTTTTTCTGTTTTGAATCTCGATAGGTTTCTTAATTTGGAGTTTTTTCCCCTTTAAATCTAGATGTATACAATTTATTGACTGATAATGCTATTATAACTGTGATTTATATTATTGGAAAAAACCCAAGTCCCACATCGGATAGATAAGAGTTTATATAGAGGAGGCGATCCTCACCTTACAAGCCGGTTTTGTAAGGATGAGCTAGGTCCCGAATTTTAACATGGTATCAGAGCTTGTTGAATTCCAGGGCCACCTACCGATTCACGCACCAAGCCCAAAAAGTGCTGGGCGTGAAGGGGTGTATTGGGAAAAAAATTAAGTCCCACATCAGATAGATAAGACTCTTGATAAGAGTTTATATAGAGGAGTCAATCCTCCCCTTACAAGCCGGTTTTGTAAGGATGAGTTAGGCGCCGAATTTCAACATATATATTTGTATGTTGAAATCAATTTTAGGGTTTTTGAGATGTCATGAATTTGGGATTTTTTTGTGAATGATATATTTGTACTTTCAGTGGGTTTTTGTTGTCTTGTAAATAAGAGTTTGGTGTTTGGCCAAAAGTAGGTTTGGCCAAAAGTTGTCTTGTGAATGATATATTTGTACTTTCAGTAGGTTTGTGGCTGAGCAATTTACTATGTGTTGGATTATGGATAGATGTATATATATGATTTTAACCTAAAACCCTCTGTAGGTTTTCGCTTAAACTTGACAAGACAATGGGGCTATAATCTGAATCTTTTGTTCGAAATGTCTTGTAACAACTGTTTCATTTTGTGTCTTAGTTCCTCATTTAGCTATGGATAAAACTTAATACTTTTCAATAGCTAGTGAGATTTTTTTACAACTATGGAATGTTCATTGCTTATGTTAAGTGATAAATCTTTGACTTGGGATTCGGTTGCATTTTTGCAATTGAAATTTGGAATATTTATTTGTTAAGCTCCAGTCTTGATTTTTGTTCCTATTATATGTTCTGAAATGGATTAATAAATCTAGAGTATGATTTCCACAAAATACATATGAAACTAATTTACTTGGTATAAAATTAGTTACTTTTCACACAAGACAACTTAAGTAAATTAAACACCAAACTTTAGTCTTTTCTCAAGCACCATGTTTTAGCATTCTTTAGTGTAGAATTTCTGTGTAATGGGCTATAAAAATTTCCATATAGTAGCCCTTCTAGTGCATTTTTTTTCTTCCTTTTATTAGAGCCAACAATAAAAAAAAAAAAGGCAATAAACCGTGGTCTGACTCTAATTTGTAGGCAACAATTAAAAAATAGTAGCCACGGCCATAAAATGTGGTCCAATTATTAGGCGACACCTACGAAAACCGTGGCCTAAGGCAAATGCCAAAAACCGTGAGTTTAACCAAGACAGCAAACCGTGCCCTATTGATGTATCTTACGCCAGGGTTTTAACTATTTTTTGTCTTTCCGCTAATATCACATAAAAAAACATAGAAAAATAACTTATCTTTTATATAATGCAAAAACGCCCCCCAATGAGCATTGATTTGTAACCAAATTAGTGACATAGATGAAAATAATCTTCTCTATTTTTCCCTCTTTCTTCTTACTTTGAGGATATTGCAAAAAATTGCAGGTCCACTAATATTTTAATCTTTTCTAAACAAAACAAAAGTAACTTCTTCATATCCCCTAAAAAAAACCTCTTTATCTTTTTCCAACTTCTCTTTCAACCCCACTCTCTCTACTCTATTTCTCTTTAACTAATCACAAACTAAACTATCCTTGAGAGCCACAATTTTCAATTTCTATTTCAAACCGAAAACAAAAATCAATAAAGACGAAAGGTGCATGTTGTGCAATCTAAAACCAAGATCATGCACCGAAAACAACTCACATTAAGTTGTTGCCATTATTCATACTTTTGTCAAAACAATATTTTTTCCGCCATGTGCAATTGTTGTTTTTGAACCAACTCCACATGCATTTATGTCTCTTTCAGCTACCATATATGAATTATTGGTAAATTACAGTATCAATTACGTAGTATATTTTTGAGAGAGTATCTATTTAGTAGTATATAAAAATAAATTATGTATTATTGTATGTTTGATTATGCGTTTGTGATAATTGATTTTTAGTGAATTGATGTTGATAGGCTTAATTTTGGTTAAAACAGTTAAATATAATTGATTTTTTTCCTTTCGGTATTACCCTCCGGTTATCAGGGGAATAGAGTTTTGGTAATTCGGAGTTGGATCAAGAGTTCTCCTGATAGTTTGTATTTAGTAGTATTTATTAACCACTTGAATTCAGTTAACACATTAACATAAAATTGATTCTTATCAATTCATAATGTTTGGATCAAATTTTCCTTTGAAAAGATAATTACCAAAATCGGTTTAAGTAAATGATATTCTTAACGTTTGGATCAAATTTTTCAATTAATATAGAATCATGTACGCAAATTTATAAAATGTGATATTCTTTTGGTCCACTAATTTATCTAAACGAGGTACACCGGTCTTTTTAAGGATTAAATATAGTTTGGTTTTCCCAATCTTCATATATACGTGATTTTGATCCGTCAAGTTTTATTCTTTAGGAGAAATTACTCTCAACTTCACCCTCTTTCTGATTTTAAAGTCTCCCTACTAATATGCGGTTGAGTTTTTTTTTTTTTTTTTTTTAAGTTTATAATAGTAACATACACCTTTTACATATAATCATCACTCACATTTTCATCTCTTCCCTTCAAATAATTCTTTTAAATATGCTTCAAGTTCATCATGATCATGAGAAAGTTCATACTTGAATAGACTCATCAGAGGAAGTTGCTTCACTTGTCTAAGTTGATGTATTAGAGCCAGAGTCATAACAGTTCGTATGGTAATTGTTATAGAAGTGACTCAAAGTTGGAGTTTGGAGTGCAACATTGAGGTTTGCTGGAAGACCAAAATCGGCGCCCGATTTGTGGAGTTCGGGGCCTGATTTTGGCTGTCTGTTGGAGGCTTCTGGTTCGTGAAAAATCGGCACCCGAATAGAGGAATTCGGGGTTCGATTTTGCGTGACAATATTTTTCAGAAATGTATTTTTGGGCCAGATTTGTTACAATTTTATGAGGGTTACTTTTACTATAAATATAGACATTGCATCAGTGTAAACCTGAAGATAAAGGGGGCTGAAACAAGGGTTTAGAAAGACAACAACAAAACTAAGGTTTGTATAGAGTTTGTCTCTTGGCAACAAACACTAGGGTTTGAGGGTTGATTCACCTTGGGAAACACTATTAGGATTGAGTCTCTTAATTACATGAAGAGATTGAGACTTTGGGTAGAATTAGGCGGGAAACTTATTCTTGTAATCCATTGATATCTCTTTTGTAAAGTTACTCATCATTATAGTGAAAAGGAGGGCTGCTCTCTCCCCCAGACTAGGTCAATTTGGACCGAACTGGGTAAATAGATTCTTTTGCGTTTCTTTTCTTTCTCTCGTTGTTTTCTACTTTTTGCTTGTGTTTATAATTGTTCCATACACATTGTTTTAGTTGCTTGATCATCACTTGCTCCACACATCAAATTTGTTATTGGTGTGATTTTTCATCGAATTCACAACAGTAATCATATAATATAATCAGATGCTCATTATGTTTCTTCATGTGCTATTAGAAGATACACTTTTTAAATCATATTTCTCCACATGAAACAAACTTTAGAAGATAAACTGTTCTCTTATACTTTTTTATCATCAAAATCAAATTTGAGAATCATCGTTCTTCAAACCACTTTAATTGGTCAACAATGCTCCCGAATAAAATTCTTTAGAATAAAGACTGCACTCATCTGACCTATTCATCGACAGCTCCAACTTAAAATTTTCAAAACTCTGAAGTTATTGTGCAATATCGAAAGTAATCCAGCAAATAAGAGGCTCCAAGTTTCTTGTGCCGTAAACGATGAGGTGATCGATTAAGATAGGAAAAACATAGTCAAATGCAAAAGAGAAAAAAAACTACTAACATTGGATAGCCCTAGAGGAATGTATCGCAATACTCACACAATGATCAACCTCAATATGTTCACTCACTCATACACAATTATGCTAACTCAGAGTTTCTAGTTTCTCACATGAACATGCATATGTTATTAATAAAAATTTAAACAAAACATATAAATATGTTAAGCTCAATTTCATTATATCTTTGCCTACGTCACATTAATCCTTAACTTTCGTAGGGTAAAGATAAATCAAAACTGCCTTCATATTGAAGACAATTCACATGTAGGGACGGATTCTACGAGAAAGTATCAAAGGAAAATTCTTCAAAGAGTAAGAAGAGTTCAAGTCAAATTTAAAACATAAGCGTAGGGCCTTATGGCGATTGAATTCTTCAAAGAGAAAACAATTAAGAATATTCCGAACACTTTCATTTTAATACTCTTTCTAACACTTATCCATTTGTCGAATAAAATTCGTGTGGGTCAAACCATTTTATATCTTTTTAAGTGTCGTTTTAAAATTTTAACACAAAAATAGTGAAGTGTATTTTTGCACACTTTTTTCCTATTATACCCTCATTCTAATCCACTAATTATTTACTATTTTTTTGTACACACTGTATCTTTCCAATAAATTTAATATGTAACAAACAATTGTTAGTTATTACTCTGATTCTTCAACAAATTCCTTTTTTTTTGCACGTTTTATCTTTCTCTCATAACAAACAATTTTCAATTTTCTAAATATTGTGCATATCTCTTGAAATTTTTAACAAGTACTACTCATGTTATTTATAAAATTTTAGCTCTTCGTGGAACTATTATCATAGTTAACAAAATTTTGTTTAAATTTGAAGATAACAAGAAACAAATTTTGTTCTAAAAAAAAAACAAACAAACTTTGTTTAAAAAAAGAAATTTTAGTTTTCCAAATATACAGT
>Ga0228711_1007753_pt1 | contig 15412 bp, 5 predicted proteins | sample MedpolnodulmetaG_2_FD_177996 | JGI IMG/M metagenome (GOLD analysis project Ga0228711, IMG submission 177996) | Root nodule microbial communities from Medicago polymorpha collected in Santa Monica, California, United States - brown nodules | ecosystem: Host-associated > Plants > Roots > Nodule...
GTTAAAATTTTAAAAATTAATGAAGTTTATGGTGGACCACTCTTAAGATTGTTCTATCATAGACATTTGAAGTTAAACTTAACCGTCAAGGATTTATTTGACAAATGGAGGAAAATATGAGGGACTAAAACACCATTTTTATTAATTGTGGGACCAAAATGAAAACATTAAAGTAAATAAGCGGCCAAACGATCTAATAAGCCAAAATTTATTTATACAATTGTTCTAAATAATTATAAATGGTATATTTTGGATAGTTAATTTACCATTTTCACTATATTTTGACATATTTTATACTATTGCTATTCTTTAATACTTATGGAAGCTTATAACTATTTTCTCTTATATCCTCGATAATAATAAAATATAACTATTGTGTATTTCCGCTGCGTGTAATCTAATCTTTTCTCAAATGTGTGTAATTATAATTGTAGCATTTGAGTTTTGAGTGAGTTACAAAAATTGTATATAAAGTCTCACATCCTATGATTAAATATTAGAGACTTAACCATACATTCTCACATCCTATTTTATAAGACTAGAGACTTAATCTCACTCGTATGATATTAAACCTTTTATATGATCATCACACTCTATCATGTAAAGGTTATTACATTTGTAAAATTCTTGACAATTTTATTTGTGAAAAAAGGAGATTGTGTTATAAAATTCTTAAATGAGAAAGTACATTCTCCTTAATTCTAAATGCTGAAAATATGGTTAATTATGAAACTCAATTCTTAATAATATCTGACATTGATAAAACATATATACGTGGGGTTTCATACTATCATTGAGATACCACTTGTGTTAATAATCTTGTTATACTCGTGTGCAAAATATGTGAAGTTGATTTTATGAAACTCTATTAGTTAAAATTATATAACCACTTATGTTGATAATCCTGCACTAGTAATTAAGTATCCTACCGTTGAATATTACATTATTAAAATATTTTTGTATATCTGTGATTACTAATGAGAATCACACTTACTCTTGTTTATATATATGTGGGATCAGTGGGAATGTGTACACAATATTATATATATACAATTTAAAATTCTCGTCATTGTCATATACTCTTGTGCACACTATAAAATACGCATAGGTTAAGAGACTTTAAACTTTAGTCTCATTCTATTATATTGAGATATATATTAAAATCTTTTAATCTCAATAAACATCATAATTGGATGCTTAAGTCAATTTTGTTGGAATATGCACAACAACCTCTTAGCATGCAAATATATATTGTGCTTCTCTTTTACCAACATTCCACATTTTATGAGGTCATAAATAATAAGTTCAATGTAAAATATCAATACTCCTAGCGAGTATGATATCGTGTTCTCGAACTACTTATAAACTGAGATAATCATAAATATTCTTTCTAGTGGCCACATTAATCCACATCTTTTTTTTCTTTAAACAAAGTGTCTATGTTAATCCAATCTGGAGATTCTTGAATTTCCTATTTATATAGATTTTCATAGTCACTTTTGCTAAAACTTGGATTAATTGAATGTCGTAGAACATTTATTGATTTTGACTAAATGTAATTACAATCTTAATAGGCTATACCTATAAGTAATTGCCGTTCTTATACCTATGTGGATATATGACTTTTATAAAATTGAAAACTCATTGGCAGAACCACTAATCACATACTTATATATATAAGTATTGTAACTCATAATTTGATTCAGTCTATGATATTTTGGGTTAGTGGGAGTTTGTTATAGCATTTTTTAAAATGCTTGGGCCATTGTTTAATGATACCTTTTTTTTAAAACTAAAATATGTCACTATAAATTCATCATTTGTTAGAAAAATGAGTCTTTGACATGTATGATTTGTTTTCCCTATTGGATTCAATTTCTACAATATTAAAGCTTACGTCTCTTTTTTGAATGATTAGTGCTTTGACCATTATTGAAAGTTTTAAAATTTAAATTCTTTATGACAAACGAAATTTTATATTCTTTTAGTAATTGAGTATTGTCATCCAAGTGGGAGACTGTTGGATATTATTTAATTAATCAATTATGGATTGACAACAATCAATTATTATAAGTTAATCTTAATATAAATTATGGTTTACTGTGTTAAGCGTTAATCCATTGGTGAATATGTGTGATTGAGCTATTGTTTCTAAATGGATCGTGATGAGCTGAACCATTTAACTAAGCCCAATGAGAGGTCCCTGCCCTCAACTGTTTAGCTATTTAAACGTCATCCTGTCAGAAGATTAAGCATTGTGAACAGTATGGTGAAAACCTAAAGTTAGACGGGATGAGGGTAGTCATCCCTCTCATACTTGTTGGTGGTTATCCTTCATGAACCTAATTCAAAGGTACACAATTTCTTCTTCCTTCTTTGTTACTAATGATATGCTATAACTTGTATCTAGTAGTGATCGATGGCTAAATCTTAAATCTTTTATCATGGCATCCAACACATTCATATATAAATAAATATTAAATCCCACTTTTTTCTGCATGGTCAATAACATGAAACTTTGTACCATTGGAGTATGTTCACTCCTTGTTCACTTATTTCCCCGGCAATCATCAATATATGTGTAACCATTCATAGAAAATACGGGGAATTAATGGAGAGTCGTGAGAAATTCTTAGGCGAAAATAAAAAGTGGTATTTCAACGATGATATTACGATTAGAGGTAGTGCCAGAGTCAGAAAAAATGTTTACGTGGGTCATCAAAATAAACTATAATATATATACACAAAACTTATGTTTTGAAAGTGTGATAGTAAAGCGTTTTGAGAGATGGAGAAGAGAGTGAGTCATAAGGTAATTTTAATTAAAAATCAAGGATATTTTAGTAACTTCCGCTATAAAAAATCATCATTTTTTTTGGATGGGATGGGGTTCTGGCCCACTCAGGCCCTCAAGCGGCTCTGCCTTTAGAGAGAGAGGGAGGGAGGGAGGGAGGGAGATGAAGGGATTTTTTGTATGTAGGAACAAGGAGTGAACATTAGCTGGGTCCACCAACATTATAGGTGGCACACAATAAACTTTATTAATTTATTTACTTTTAACTCTACAATCATTTTGAAACAAAATAGAACCTTGGATCATGCAAGATCATTGAATCTAATAGTGAACCACAAACACATGATTTTTCTTTCATTTTCTTCATCTTCTTCCTTTTACTTCTTCTTCATCTTCATCACATTCATCCATCTTCATATACATTCAAGCCCAGAAAAATAAAACCTCAAATTCATAGTTCAATCTTCACCTCTTCCTCTCTCCATAAACCCATAAAACCCAAAATTACTTAATCTTTAACTTACAAATTCATAGATTCATAAAAAAATATGTGATGGTGTTGTGATGAGATTATTGTTGTTGATTATGATGGTGATGTAGTGATAGATTATGCGATGTTGTTGTTTTTGAGTTGATGAGATTAGACTTGTTGTAGTTGATTATGATGGTGGTGTAGTCGTGAGATTATGTGATATTGTTGTTTTTGAGTTAATAAATTTATACGGACCAAATGTGCAATTCAACAAAAATATTTCTATTTCTAAAGTATTTGATCTATGATCAATCCATTTCTGACACTGAAGGAAAAAGTTTTTTCTTTAGAAAAACCAACAAAGAAAATTACTTCCTTCATCTCATAATAATCTAGCAATTTAATCATTTCACATATCTTAAAAAATGTATAAGTAAAATGATTTTAAAGGTCTTTGTCAAATATTAATGTATTTATCATCATTGTAAATGTAAAGTGAAAGATATTAAATTGAAAGTGAAGACTCAAATGAGTGTAGAATTGAAAAAAGATAATTAACATTGTATTGAAAAATAAAATAAATCATTTATTTTAAAACATGTTTTTTACAAATGAGTCATTTATTATGTAAGGATTGAGTAAGTGATAAAAAAAACTCGTGTAGCAAGACTGGTCCTTATTTTCTGACAGCAATTAGAGGGAAAATTAAGTTGATTACATCTGTACCCACTTCATATTGAGTGCTTGATTATTTTAAATTGTTAATTACTTTTGACTACTTTCTCATATTCTCTTCTCTTCTGAGAGCTTCCTAGCTACAAGGCTTATAGCATGATTCATTGTATGAGACAACACAAACGAACCCAATTTCTTCTTTTACTGAACTGTTACCCACATCTGTATACATCATTTGGATATGTTTAACTTTAATGATACATGAAACATTGACCGGGCAAGAAGTGTACTAGCATTAGAGAAAAATTAAGGAAAATGGTAAAAGAGTGTTGTTATAGAATGCTCGTTAAGAAAATTAAAATTAAAATTAAAATATTCTTTTAAAAAACAATGAGAAAATGTATATACAACTTTTGAATGTTTATAAGAAGAGAGACCAACAAAGTTGTCTCAAATGTTGTATCAAAATGAGAAGAGAGAACAACAAAGTTGTCTCAAAAATTGTACTAAAATGGTTGTTAAAATATCACTACTCTTATTTTTAATGTAACGTTTCTACTTTATGTTTTTATTTTTTAGAACACTTGTTAACAAGATCCAAAAATTAAAATACACCATCACATGAAATTATTAATATGTATCTTTTTTAATATGTATTTGACAAGGCTGGAACGATGTATAAATTTTTAAAACTACAACACACATAAAATTTTGTATTAATATATAATACATATTCCAACATAAAAGAATCGATATATTTTTTTTTTAGGAAACTAATATGAAATATATTAAACTTTCTAAGTACAAGGAGTGCTAAAGAAAAACCAAACGGTTACAAAAGTATTACAACAAAACAGAGTGTAAAAGGAAAATAAATACCAGAGTCAATCTATGCACATACATAATAAAGGGTTAAGCCACCGCCTATGACGATTAAAGGACAAGTTAGGAATCTTTGCTTTTGATCACCAAAACGAGCGGAGCTTAACACTATCAATAAGCTAAAGAGTAGAGGTCGGTTTATCTGTAAAAATTCTGTTGTTTCTGTCCTTCCAAATAATCCAAATGCAAGTGCACCAAATCATTACAAGCCAAACACGGTGAGATTTGGAAATACCAACAATGTGTTCAAAATATTGTAAATGATTTGACAAATCAAGGGGACAAACTGTAACAATTCCTAACTAGCGTTAAACATCAATCCAAAGGGCTCCAAAAAAGGAACATTCCAAGAATAGGTGACCAACTGTATCCAACCGGCCACAACCTGAAATACACATCTGATCATCAACATGAATTATGCGACGCTTAAACAAATTATCTTTGGTGGGAACTCGATCCTGCAGGAGGTGCCAGACGAACAAGGACACCTTCAACGGAATATGTCGCTGTCATATAGCAACCAACTCAACTGTATCGAGGGAAGGGCCATCACTGGTGAGGAGTGTGTATGCACCCCTCACTGTATACCTAGGCCTCCAGGAGGATCCGATAACCATACTCATCTATCTGAACATTTAACCTGCAAAATCACATCGCGAAGCAACAACTGATGATGGTTCATCAATCAATATCTTAATCAATTGATGATGGTTCATAATGTATCAATTTGTTAAAAGTTCAAACTTTTAATATCAAAAGATTAAATTTAATTTCCTAGATGACAGTTATAAAATAATTATTTGTTAAAAAAACTATAAAATAATTATTAATGCAGATTTATTAAATAATTTATTCTTTCAATATTGAGAAACATGGAGCATATTTTCTCACACACACACACAAATAAATTTTATATCCTTATAAATATTTCTTAGTTTTTAGTCCTTTAATTTTTTTTCCGAAACAAAGTTCCCTAAATTTTTTTATTAGCAAATTTGGTCTTAATGTTAAAGGTTGTTGTACACGCGACACCGTATAACTATATTTAGTCTTGTAACCATGGAAGAATAGCTCATGTATTGTTCCGGATTGACATGAAGGCCAATAAGAGTGACCAGCAGAGTAAAGCACACGTGATTCAAAGCTGAACACGTGAGAGGTGCATGAGTAACCATGTGTGGCTTACCGCACGGGAGCGCTGCCGAAAGAAATTTCCACCGTTGAAGCTCTCATTAATGGTCTCCATAAATGGTGCCGCATATTACGGAAGCAGTTATCAACCATTTCGCACATTTTCCACCTCTTTCATATATTGACTTGAGCGTTGGTGTATTAACGTGCTTGCACCATTCTCCTCCACCATATATGCTTGCCCTTCACCATACCGGAATCTCAACTTCCACCGCCTCGTTGCCATTTCTATCCAAAAACCACCACTGCATTTCTCTATTCCGCAACAGACAGGACAAGGATCAATAACTTATTTTTAACATAAGTAATTGGTCCATTTGAATATATTATCTTTTGTTTTTAGTCCTTCTATATAATGCTACATTTAACTTATTTTAACAGCGGAGACCAATTTATTGACGAAATTTTTTAGATGGACTAAATAAAAATGATATATTTTTGAGTCTAAAAACTTATTTAGCCTATATTTGTTTAAATGCAAAATTATAAGTAAACCATTTGTGAAGTATATCTAGTTATCTACACTTATTCAAGTTGTCTCACATGAATAGCAAACATACGCATAACAGTTCACAATTGTTTTTTTATATTCTACATCTATCCTTAAAAATAGGACTTCGTTGGCTTCACAAAAGTTAAAAAAGAGTACTATCTCCGTCTCTACTTATAGGGCCCTTTTGGAAAATAATGGGAATTATAAAAATTGAAAATAGTAATAGATTTGTTTGTAATTGTTATTGGAGTAATACCCCAACTTCGTCTTCAAAGTTTGCAAAATATCTATTTAGTCCCTGAATTTTTAAAATGTCAATCAAATCAGTCTCTCCGTTAAGTTGTCTTGTTAACGGAGGTGACGTGTACTGTTAACCGCTTACGACTTACCACGTCAGATGTCACGCAAGCAGGGACTAATTTGGCCGAAAATGATAAAATTACCAAGGATCAAATTGATTGATTTACAGGAAATTGCAAAATTTCCAACATATCTTTTTCCCCCAACATCTCTTTCTCATGAACGGCTCTTTCTTCCCCCAAATAAATAATTTTGGAACTCTAATGTTATAATTTGTCACCTAGACTTCAAAATCCCCAAGATTTCTTTCATGAATTGATGACAAAGTTTTTCCCCAATTCAAAAAACTTAACCCTGATTTTTTTGATTCAATTCGAAATCCAAAAATCAGTGGTTATTGTTCAAGCTTTGGTGTTCAAAAATGATGGGTGGTGGGTGTTTGGGCAAAAACAGCTACAACAGTCGGTCTTCATCTTCAAGCTCTATGTACAATGGTGATGTGAGAGTGCTTCAATGTTGGTGTCATAGAATTTGTGTTGTAAGAAAAACCAACACTGTCAATAACCCATGAATGCCTTTCTATGTCTGCCCTCTGCCAAATGTTTGTTTAACAATGATTATATGATGTGTGAATGGTTTGTTTAAATTGTACTGATTTTGAATTTTCTTTGTATAGGATGATAGTGAAAAGAGGTTGTCAATGAATGAATTCAACCCTTTTGTCAAAATCTTTCCATCATATTGGTCCTTCTATTGTTTGTCTATGCATCAAATTGATCCCTAAATTAGTTAAAAATACCATCAAATAAGTCCTTGAATTATCACAACATATATCAATGTGATCCTTGCTGCATATATTTGCTGAACAAAGTAAAAAGTAAAAAGACATACACTTTGATTGTTGAAAATATCATCATAACTCATACATTTGATGTTCATAAGTCATTGCATAGCCAAAGAAGAACATTACATAGACATCAAGTCATAAATCTTACATTTGATGTTCATAAGTCATTACATAGCCAAAAAACATAATTTAAATAAGTTCAAAAGCATAATTTAAACAAGCATCACTGCTTTTAAAATCCTGGAGTTGGGATAAACTCCATGTATTGGGATTGAGTAGAAGCGGATGACCCGTAACTTGGATATGGAACTCTAATAACTTTAGGAGCAGTTGGATTTTGTAGAGCAGAACCTCTCACTTGTGTTTGTTTATGCATGTAATTTGAAATCAGTGGTCCTGTCAAGCCATATCTCCTTGTACTCATTCCTTGGAATAAAATCAATCAAATTAAACCTTAAATTATAACACTATCCATCAAATCAGTCCTTAAATTATCACAATATGTATCAAATCGATCCTTATTTTGAGGGGTATAATTGGAAATACAAAAAAATGACAACTAAAAAGTTAAAACTGCAATTTTTACCATTTCCATCAAATTGGTCCTTGTACACGTGGCTGCCTTGTTGACACGTGTACAAGACAATACAGCATGCAAGATGACACATCATCATCACTAACGAAGCTTATGGACGGAGGGGCCATTTTGATGGACGTCTTCAAAATTCAGGGACTAAATAGATATTTCGCAAAATTTAGGGACAAACTTGGCTGTTTTTTTGAAAATTCAAGGACGAAGCTGGGGTATTACTCATAATTGTTTTTACAATTTTATCCTTTAAGAGAGAGTTAGTGTATGTTTTCAACATAGTATTTAATGTTGATTGAAGAAAAATATATGAAATAAATACGGGTTGGCAAAGAATTAATTAATGTACTTGAAAATATCAAAGAGATTTTATAAAAAGAGACAAAAAAAACTTTCTCAAAAAGGTCTTATATTTAGGGGCAGAGCTAGTAGCTTTTTTATACATGTATCTTTCAAGAAATATAATTATTTTATAGGCTAAATTACGTTACACGTTTTGGTCCCTTAATTAAAATTTGATTTATTTTGGTATCTTAACTTTTCTCCGTTACACGTTTTGGTCTTTTCCGTTAGTTTTAATTCAAAAACGTTGGTTTTCTTCATTTTCTTGGATTTTTGTTGTTGAAGGTTGATGGAGATGATATGAAGATGAAGAAGAGAAGAAGATGAAGAAAACCTAACGTTTTTGAATTAAAACTAACGGAAATGACCAAAATAGGGAGAGAAAGTTAAGATACCAAAATAATTCAAATTTTAATTAAGGGACCAAAGCGATACTAATTAAATAGTTAAGGGACCAAAAATGCAATTTAGCCTAGTTTATACTACTGCAGTGTTTATTCTTGACGGCAGAAAAGAGGTAAAATGATTGCGAATATGTTGATAGAGAGATAATTAATCTAAAAAGGAAATGGAAGAATCATTAGATACACAATAGTGGTTTGAGCATTAGATTCATTTATGTCTCACTCAAACCAACTTAACAACAATATTTGAGTTATAACATGTAGATGCTCGTAGGAAATGGAAGAATCATCCAAGCGTTGAACACTTAAAACTAAATTAGTCCTTCAAATTAGTTGTGAATGTCAATTGTCAAATTAACCCTAAATAGGCTGATAGAAGATTAATCCAAATTTTAACGACTTTTAACGGCTCAAACCGCAATCAAACCATTCAATTAACATAATTATAAGTGTTGGTTCAAGAATCAATTGATTGAATCATCCGGTTCAATTTTTGAAACATTACAACATGTGTATGAATGTCTTTAATTACTATCAATACAATACACTTAGAACTCCGACACCAACTTATGTGCGTAAGTTTATAAAGATTTTGTTATTTCGTTTACATAAGAAAAAATATACAGTTAGAATATCTAGTTTGGTCATTTGCCAAATGTCTATTGCACCGTAATTTATGCTGTTACATGCACTCATGAATTCTCTCACCTAGTTATTACCTACTTGGAATTCATTTCATTTCTTAAAAGAAAAGAAATAGAAGACTCTTTCTAAAAGATAAAGTCAATAGAAAGCAAAAAGAGAAAAGAAAAAGAATTCTAAGCAAAAGAAGATAAGTATATTTGGTTAAGCCATTAAATTACCTACTGTAATTTATGATCCAAATCATTATATATATGTATGTATAAATAAAATTAGAGAAGGCACTCTAGGGCAACAATATTAATCATTGTTCACATTTTTCTACATTAAAATTGCATATCTCATACTATCATTTACCATAATATGATTGATCTCAGAAATTTGGCCAAATTCACCAGTGGACCAAACCCCATCAGAACCATTAACACGAGGATTAGAGACACAAGAGAGTATTGAAATTGGAGCTTGAAGAATAGCATAAATAACTGAAAAACCACTCCATCCACGCCCATGTTGTCTTCTTCCTCTTTCACCTCCAAACATTGCTACTTCAACCCCTCCATTCCCTTCTTCAAACATGTTCTCATCTGCCACCTTAGAACTCTTCTTCATCTTATAAATATTAATTCTTCTCACTGCAGCTACAAGATGCCACATCTACAATTACCTTACTTGGTTTGATGAAATTGAATTTAGAAGAGACAATAATTATGTAAGTACTACTTACTAGTAGCTATTAATTGTAGAAACTCCAAACTTCAAAAGCTTTGATTAATTTGAATGATATTTTTCAATATAAAGATGTGATGAACTTTGAAGAAGAAATTGATTATATGATTGAAAGGGTCAATCTCTATTTATGAGGGTTAATTGATAATGGTATTAAGTGGTGGTATTGCTAGTGCTTGTGTTTATCACCAAAGTTTTTTATGGGTATCTTTTAGTTTAAAGAGCCAACCAACTATCACTAGCATATTTTTTTTATTCATTGATAATTATATGTGGGGTCTATTCAAGCCCAACATGCCGACAAACCTACCTAATAGTACAAATTATAGTCTTTATTTGTCAAATTATGGGTTTGCAACTTTACATAATAGATATGCTATATACATATATATACTGGTTTACTATTTTACCTAACAAAAGGGTCAAGCTTTTTGAGGTATAGTTCTGTTCATTTTGTGGTATAAATTAAAGGGTCTCAACAAATTGAAGCTAAATGACAAAAAGACTAGATAGCTAAAGATATTATGAAAATTGTGGTAATTCTCATCAATCATTTGGATGAGTAACTTTATCAAGAAAGAATCATCAATTACCGTCCAATGATTTTTCTTTGTATGACATTGCATTGTTTGTATGGTAACAAATTATCATTGTTGATGCAAAGTTGTATAGATTCCCCACAAATTTAGTCTGTGTTGGGGAATCAATGCCGATACCTATATGTGATAGAGACATATGTGGTGGCATAGATTAGTACCATTTCTCCACTAAAGATTAAGACTCTCATGGTTATCTATTATCTATATTCCTTTCTTGAACCTTGAAGAAAGCCAAGATACGGATAGATATGCATATTATTATAAATAAGTAATTAGAAAAATCAAGCTATTGGATTTTAAACTAACCAAATAAGTTTTGTATAATATCTCTAAATATGGTACATGATCTTTGTACTTAGGCGTGGTCCTTGGGACAACTTGATGATGCCAAAGATCAGCTAGCTGGCCATAGTGGTCCCTCACTAGGAAATAAGATATTTTTTGGGTGAAGGGTATGGGGCAAAAACCCTACCAAGAAACTAGATTAGAGAACATGCAGGAAGGAAACACGGTTGACATCTTCCATAAGGGAGTTCGATATGAAAGTCAGTACTTTATTAACACAATAATGTTAAGTTGATGCCCTTTTTTTTTCCTATTTTTATTATACACTGTCGTGTGAAAAGATATTTTAGTAGTTTCATCCCATGTGAAAGAGAATGTTGGATGGAGTGGTGAGGGTCATATGGTCACGTATCGTATTTATGTGTGGTGGTAGAAGATGTGTCTATCACTTATGATGGTGGTCAATGTATTCACCACTCTAGTTATAAAAAATTCAAAGTAAATTTAACGAAAATCAAACTCAGGTAAACTGCAAATATTCTATTTTGATAAAATAAACTATCAAATACTTGATTAGCTTCCTTGGTACATGTTTCATTTGGGGACAACCCAAAAGTGAGCCTTGTGACAAACTTTTCTTTTTGAGGGGAGCCTTGTAGCAACCTTAGTCGATGGCAGATCAATACCGCATGGGATAGGGACAATTGCCCCACAATAATTTTATGTAAATCATAATAAAATTGCTTGTTGGTGGTTTGGAGCGAGATCTTAAGGAACCATTTATTTTTGATATTCGATCGTTGTTTTTGATCAATTTGTTCGAAAAGTGTACTTTGGTGGAGTTTTAATTTTTTTTTTCTTTGGAGTTACCTCTCTTTGGTGTTAAAGCTTTTGTCTTGGTTATTTTTTTTTTGAAGAAGCTTTTGTCTTGGTTTTGTCTAGGTGGCTTTTAGTTGATTTCTTGGTGCTAAGGTGGTTTGTCCTCTGCAGTCTTTGATTTGGCCCGTATTTAACATTCTTATAACATATCTTGTGCTTTTTTGTTTAAGTTATAATATTTATTTTTGCTTTTTCAGAAAAAATCATAATAAAATTTTGATATACTTATTATTTCAATGCCCTGCCTTATTAAAAAAAAGGCTGCCCCCATTGGTTAGGGCACGACTTAATTTTTTCGAAAAGTATTTTAAGACAGTGAAATAATTATATATTTTTTGGATGTGTACATCAAAAGAGATTTACCATGCCCACTTCAGTCATAAGGGTTATTTCTTGCTCCAAAGTTTTATGTATATAGAGTAATTAATATTTATTGAAATTTTCGTAAAACATAAAATTTATTGTAACTATTGGAATTTAGAAGCGGTCAATATTTGTTGATTTGCTGCCACTTGCCATGTGTTTTTTGTTTGTTTTATGAAAGTGTGAAAGAAAAAATATTGGCAGGTATTGCTATTCGCAAAGTGTAATATGGAAATGCATGCATAAGAATAATTGTAATTCGTAGAAAGTTGCATGTTTTAGGTTTTTGGCATGAAATTATGTATAAAAGAATAAATTTGAAGGTGGTTGCATATTTTATGGAGTCATGGTAACTTGTATCTTTATGACACATGTTAAAGATTTTTTAAATGGTAAATATTTATTATAAAATATACTACCTCCGTCCCTACATATAAGACCATTTTGTTAAAATTACGGGAATTAAGAAAGTGAATATTTGTATTAAAGTTGTTTGTAATCACTATTGTTTTTACATTTTTATCTTTAAGAGAGAGAATTGGTTTATGTTTTCCATATGCTATTTATTGCTGATTGAAGAAAAATGTGTATAATAAATAGGGTCATGTATGTAAAAAAATAATTAATGTAGTTGAAAATAGCAAAGGGGTCTTATAAAAAGGGACAAAAAAATTCTCAAAAGAATCTTATAATTAGGGACGGAGGTAGTAATGTTTTTTTTTTACGCGTATAAAACATAATGTTATTAGACAATTTATTTACAATAATTTTCAATCTCAAGAAGAATAAATTGACACAATTTCCTAGACAAAATTTCACTTTATGTTCCTTAACATGTGCACTAAGGGCACAAATTAACATTTCCCTTATGTATATTTTGTCGGAGCATTTATAACATGTGCCACCTTAGACCATCTACAATGAGAGGTTCTTCCCTTATTTAGCACCATGCTAAATAAGCACCCCCATTGTAACGTCAATTACTATAAAAATGAGTGTTTTTATAGACACCCTCTCTCTCATATTACCCATGAGTCCCAGATGTACAATTAATTCTATTTTGGTATTATTTTAATTTTAAAAAGTAAATTATATAATAGTTGCAAGAGTAATATTTTAATCGAACAACATTAGATTTTCAACAAAAACAATTTTTTACAAAAATAATTTACCCATCTGAATGGAAAAAAATATATGATGATTGGATTTAAATAAAACAATAAATAATTTATCATCATTTATTTTATATTGTTTCTTCAAGTTTTGACTTTTTTTTTTAATTATTAATAAAATTTAAAAAATGTTCATTTTTTTATAATTTTTAATTAACTAGTACTGGATTGAGTTTCAATTAATATAAAGATGAGTTATTTATTTTAAATTCGAATCCCAATCATTTTCAATGAGCTAGACTTCATAAGTTTGTCGGATTGACTAGTACTGAAAATTTCAATTGTGGGAAATCGAATTACTAACTTATTGTGAGTTAGATTAGGCGATATTGTGTTGAACCAAAATGAGTTTTGGACAATGACTTTGAAGTTTTGATGATTACAAAGTATGAAAAAACAATTTGATATGTTAATGTGTTTTCAAGTATGCAGTATCATAGAATTAAAGTATGACTCTTAAAGTCAAGTTTTGGTTCTGAAATATAAGATTCTGAACACCAAGGAAAACATCTGAAGAAAAAGATAAGCTTGTATAACTTATAACAAGACATGTGAAATTCAAAACCGTTGGTCTGTTGGATCCTTTTCAATCGAAGGAGAAGTCTTCATATTCATGTTGACTAGGTTTCTGAATAGACAATTTATCTGATTGACTTATACCATAGACTCCAATCGTCAGAAAACAATTTACTAACCTATTGTGGGTTAGATTAGAGAATATTGAATGGTCGAGATTGTTAAATTTAAAATTGTCTGTGGTCTGGATCATTTTTCAATCGAATAAGAAGTCTCATTTCATGTTGATTAGATTTCTAAATGGACAGTTTATCGGATTTACTTATACCAAAGACTCCACTCGTCAGAAAATGATTTCCTAACTGATTGTGGGTTATATTAGGGGTAGGAGATATTGAACGGCCGAGATTGTAAAATTTAAAACCGTTGGTCGGCTTGATCATTTCTAGTCAAATGAGAAGCCTCCTTTCATGTTGACTAGGTTTCTTAATGGACAAATTGTCGATTTAACTTATATCGAAGACTTCAATCGTCGGAAAACCATTTCCTAACTTATCGTGGGTTAGATTAGGGGATATTGAATGGTCGAGATTGAGAAATTCAAAACCATTGGTCGCCGTGATTATTTTTCAATCGAACGAGAAGTCTCCTTTCATATTAACTAGGTTTCTGAATATACAATTTGTCGGATTGACTTATACCGGAGACTATAATCGTCGGAAAAAGAATTCCAAAATTATCGTGGGTTAGATTAGGAGATATTGAACGGTCAAGATTATGAAATTCAAACTTGTAGGTTAGTTTGATCCTTTTGAGTTGAATGAGAAGTCTCTTTTCATGTTCACTAGGTTTGTGAATTGACAGTTTGTCAGATTGACTTATACCGGAGTATCCAATCGTCAGAAAACGATTTACAAACTTATTGTGGGTTAGATTAGGGGATATTATACGTTCTCGATGGTTAGTTTGTTGGATTTACTTATACTGAAAATTTCAATCGTCAGAATTTAATTACTATTTTATCCTTTTATAATATTATTCAAATTATTATTTGAAAAATTAATTTATTAAAAAAGGAACTACCTCACTACAATAGAAACAATATTCAGAATGTTAAAGAATTTTTTTAGGTAAATAATTTTAATCTTATTTACCAAATGTATTTTATCATATTTGGTAAAAAAAAATGGATTTTTATGCTAGTTATAATAAATAAAAAGTGAAAAAAAAAAAACTAA
>Ga0228711_1007756_pt1 | contig 15410 bp, 9 predicted proteins | sample MedpolnodulmetaG_2_FD_177996 | JGI IMG/M metagenome (GOLD analysis project Ga0228711, IMG submission 177996) | Root nodule microbial communities from Medicago polymorpha collected in Santa Monica, California, United States - brown nodules | ecosystem: Host-associated > Plants > Roots > Nodule...
TATATATATATATATAAAGGGAATACATTATATTGTTTTGGTTGGAATTTATCTTTCCAATTTTACCCCTTTATTTAAACCATTTTATTTTTTTATTTAAATGATCAATTAAAAATACCAGTCAGATTCCATTGAAATAGTAACAATCCACAATAGGAACAACATTGGACATTATGAATTATCTTATTTTGACCTAATATATAAAAACGTTGTGTTTTTCTATGAATATTTTTCTTACAATTTTACCCTTCCCTTAATTTTTATTTTTTTTACCATTTATATATAATAAAAGCAGAAGACGGACACACATTAGTGTCCATCTTGACACTAGTAAGTAAGAATATTTAGTTTGTTTTTTATATCTTTTTTTCTCTCTTAAAAGACAAACTACGATCATTGTCTATTTATTGTTGATGATATTACTCTTTTTAGTTTTTTAAACTGCTACACCATATTGATGATGTTATTTATATAATAATAGGCTTAATTGTACTTTTAATCCTCGTATTTTAACAAACTCATGAAATTGGTCCTGTCTTTTTCAAATGTATAAAAAAACATTTAAAAATTTAAAAGTTGAAATAACATTGGCATAACAACAACAACCATTTGTATAAACGAAGATATTTTGGAAGACTAAAATGTGCGATGTTTTTATATGCAAAAAAGTTTGAAATTTTTAGGCTAGAAACGTTTGCACTCTCTGACTCAGAAGCTTGGATCCACCACAATCAACAATTATCTTTACAAGGAATCCATATTCACATGGGAGATGCAAACGTATTGACGAAAATTAATTTCTTGAGAGATCAAGTTAGAAAAGGTAATGGAAAAATGTACCCGTCGGAGTTCTCTCTTCTCTCACCTCAATGGCTTTCTCCGGTGACTTGAACCTTGCTCAGATGAAGCTATAGCTTGTGTTTTTCCACCAATTCTGCCTGATTCCTTCTCCTCTATGCAAGATTCCTCCTTATTCCTTCAAGATTCATCTCGTTTCACTGGTTTCAGCTCCTGGTGGGTTTATCGCGATTTGCTCTGATGAAGCTCCGATGCAGCTTAAGCTTGTGATTTTCCACCGATTCTGCCTGATTCATTCTCTATTCTGTAAGATTCCTACTTATTCCTACAATATTTATCACTTTTCATTGGGTTTAAGCTTCTGCTTGGTTTGTTCGATTGGGTCCATTGAAGATTGAGTTTGGGTTTTTCACTATTCTTCACTGCTCGAGGGTTTTTCACTAATTTTTTGTTCGATTGGAGCCTATTGCCATACTTTTCTCTGTGTTTTGGCTGCTGGGTTTGATTTCTCTCTGACCCGGCTTCGTATTTCCGATTGAGGTTTTTTTGTGTTCCTCTGTGTTACTCTCCGGTTCAGGTTGATTCCCGGTCTACGCCGGTGTTCTGGATTCCGATGGTGTGTCCTTGGCCGTTTATGGCTGCTCTGGATGCTTCGATGTCAAAACCCTCTGAACCCGAGAAATCCTTTGCTCAAGTGTTATTAGATTCATGTGATATTCCACTAAACCAACTTCCTCCTAAGGTGATTATGAGAGATACGGTAAGGGTTAAGATTACGCAAGCTGAATTGGATTCTAGCATCTCTGATTGTCGCATGAATCTACATGGTCGAATTACTCTTGCTAAGGGGGATCCTCTTCTAACTTCTCTGGCTATGAAGAACAAACTATGCAGATTGTGGCCAACCCTGAAAGAGTGGAGTGTGCTCCCTTTAGGAAGGGGCATTTTCGAATTCCAATTAGGCTCCGTTGAAGACATGAGGAAAATCTGGGCTTTGGGAGTTGTTAATCTGAAGCCTGGCATCTTGTGCTTCTACTGCTGGTCGAGGGCCTTCAAACCACACACCTAAGTTCAAACTCATGCGCAAATTTGGGTCCGGTTGATGTAGTTACCTCAGGAATATTGGAAAAAGAAGACGTTATTTGAGATTGCATCTGGTTTGGGAACCCCCTTGACCATAGATGAAGCTACTATCTCCAGAAAGTTTGGTCTATATGCTCGGGTTCTGGTGGATGTTGATTTATCTTCTCAGCTATTTGATTCGGTGGTAGTGGAAAGTGAAGGTTTTTCTCTGCCTATATCAATTCAATATGAGCTAAAACCTCTGTTTTGTGTTCAATGTAAGATGTTGGGTCATTCTACTCAGAATTGTAAGAAGCTTCAGAAGGATTTTCCCATAAAGATTGTTAAGAAAATGTCAACTAAAGTGCCGATAGTGCGGCAACAACCCATTGAGGTTTTGAAAAACAATGTGCAACATGATAAGAATAACATTGAGACTGATGAACTCGACCAAGAACCAGATGCTTTCGATAGGGAGTCTCTTAATTTGATTCAAGAGCATGATAGGGCTATTGATGATGAGGTTGTTACAACAATCTTGCAGGATTCAACTCATGATCCTTTCTAGCCCTACATAACTCATTTAACTTGCTTGAAGATGATTTTGAACAACCTGCTGAGGAGGCTGGATTAGTGGTTTCTCACAAAATCACTGAGTTGCGGGATACTTTTATGGATAATATGGAGACTGCCACCAAGGGGGATGCTAACCTGATTCAAATAAACACTCTTGAGACTCCTAGTGAATTGAAAAAAGGAAATCTCAGACTGTGGTTTTGGATTCAGGTGCGCATGTGATGAATGATGGTACTGAGAGGATGGTTTTCCTCATACCTTCCTCTTCTCCCCCTCTGCAAGGTAACAAAATTGAGAGGCCTTCTTTCCTCAAGGTTACTCTTGGCTTCTGCCTCCAAACCTTCTCTCCATTCTGCTGCAGCCCTTGAGAGTGTGCAGATTCTCTCCAAATTTTGGGGGGATAAAGTTGAAGAAGAGGACAATGATGAAGTCATCACATCAATCTTTAAGCAGCACTATCCAAGTCTGTCAGAGAGCACTAAGGCAAAGAGAAAGCAGAAGAAGCAGGTGAACAAATTGAAGCCTACTAGCTTCAACTCATCCGGAATGAGGACTAGTGCCCAAAAGGGTACCTCCAAAGCTGTCTTGGCGTATACTGAATAGTTGGTTCAAATATTGTATAAGAATACTTGGGAAGTGTTATTGGCAACATCTTGTCCAGGCAACAAGATATGTTCTATGATTCTGTTGATTCTATCTCTCTAGGTGTTCGAAGCATCTTTGTGAACCTGGGTGTTTAGTTAGTAGCTTCTGCCATTTCCCTGTTGTTAGCCGTTGCTTTGTCAGTTTAATTCATTGAGGATTTGCACAAGCCTTCCTTATTATAGATCTTTGTGATGTAATGTTTTGCACCTTCTTTTTGTTTTGATGTAAGCACTTTTGTTGTTATGGGTTCTAGCCCTCTCCAGATCTTTCATAGTATTTTTTTGCTTGATAAAAAAAAAGGTTAGAAAAGGTAAATTTGAGCTGACCTACCGCAATACATATGAGCATATTGAAGACGCGTTTACCAAACCTCTGAAGTTTGACAGATTTAAAAGGCCAGGAGAAAGGCTTACTCTTGTATGTGTGTGAGGTTGAATTAAAGGGGAATATTAGAAGTAATTAAATCTATTTTGTATAGTGTAATTAATCATGAAGTGTATTAGGGCCGTGTGAGTTCATGAATTTTTTTTTGATAAAAGAGTTCATGAGTTGTGTGATCCCATTAACAAACAATATATAGTGTAGTCTCATGTTTGAATAATACAATCAATTCCAAGTGAAATCTATTTATGTAGAGTGAAATGGAGTTTGTCATCTCCAACACTCGTTAATTACATATAAAATTTTCTTAGTGAGTACAAAATGGTGAGAGGTCTTAAAAGATAGATACGGAAGGAGTGTTAAAGAAATATTACTGCTTCTCCAACGAAGGAGATTGTAATTCACATTTTTTAATATTTATTTTTAATTGATAAAATTTAGGATGAGAGGATGGTGCCACAATCCAAAATAAGAAAGACTTTAGGCTTCAAAGAATACTCACAAATGGACTTACATTTGCTTTCCTATAAAAACACCAATGAGACTTGAAATCCAAACCTTAAGAAATCATTGGTGCATTTACTTTCATACAAGCCTAAATATAAAACTTTTAGGCACACACATATCAATAATTTTTATTTAATTATTTAAAAAATACACATTTTTATTTTCATATTCACTTCCTCTTTTTATTTTTTATTTTTTATTTTTTACATTTTTCAAGCTTTGTGAATGTGCCTAAATGATTTATATTTATGGTTGTGACCTCCCAAGTGTTCCTCTTATTTCTCCACTTCCCCTTTCTCAACGGTTAAATCATGCTTGAAATTTAAAATTATGTTTAAATTCATATTAAATAAAGTACAATGTAACTTATACATAGATGCATTAGATGCAGTGTTTATTGTTTATGCATAGATACAAATGCAATGTAACTTATACATTCCACCCTATAATTGGAGTTTGTAAAGTACAATTCAAAGTGCACTGTACTATATTGTTATTGAGTTTTAGATTGGAAAAAATAACTTAAAAATGAACTTAATTCGTGCCAACATGCTAGACAGAAAACAGTTGGCAAGGCACCATGAACCCTTTAATCTCAAGTGCAAATTGACAATTTTCTGTCCACTCCAACTAATGGTATAAATTGTATTTGTATTTACTTTACTTAAAGAGGTAGGCCAAATCAAGTTCCCCCAACTTTGTTTTTTTCCTCCATTTCAAAAGCATAATATAGAGGAAATTAACAATCAATGATTGAGATAGACTTATTGTGAAGTGATATTCAAACTGCCATCACTTGTTCTCTAATGCATGGACCCCTCTTTTGTCTCCCTATAGCTAAGAAATTTGCTACCCCCTATACCCTATACCTCATCCTCACCCTCAAATCATCCTCACATTCTTATTGCTTAAACTTTATAAATTCCTCATCACCTCTCACAATTTAGAATCACTCCACAAGATTGAGTATAACCCTGGTTAACTAGCTAGACCAAGAATTTCAACCTTCATCACTGGATCCATGCATGAATCCATCCATGATCCATGTAACCAAAATCATACCAAACTTCTATCTCTTTCCTTTTGACCACAATCACATGTCATGAATTCTAAACTAGGTAACTTTTTTCAAAATCACCGAATTTTCCTTCTTTAAGCCAGCTAGTTAACTTTAGACAAATTCCAACCAAACCCACCTGAAAAACAGTATCTTTTTAAAGAACAACTAGCTCAATCCACAATACAACCTACACACACACATATATACGTGTATCTATCCCACCAAATACAAGAATAGAACAATAACATCTTGTGCTCAAGCTCATTAACACACCACACATATCCTAGCTCAGAACTTTGAGAACATTGACATGTCAGCTGCCGTGGCTGCGGCCGCCTCTGCCGCTATCTCCAGCAACAACAACTCCTCCTCAAGCAGCAGCAACCATAGTGATGAGTTATTAACTTCACAAACAATGCAAGTTTCAGTTGCTCCACCACTAAGCAGGTACGAGTCACAAAAGAGACGTGATTGGAACACTTTTGGTCAATACCTAAAAAACCATCGTCCACCATTAACACTCTCACGTTGCAGTGGTGCACATGTTCTCGAGTTTCTACGTTACTTGGATCAGTTTGGAAAAACCAAAGTTCATTCTGAAAACTGTGCTTATTTTGGAAACTCACACCCACCAGGTCCATGTCCTTGTCCTTTGAAACAAGCTTGGGGCAGTCTTGATGCTCTTATTGGTAGGTTACGTGCTGCTTTTGAAGAAAACGGTGGTTCACAAGAGATGAACCCTTTTGGAGCACGTGCTGTTAGGTTGTATCTTAGGGAAGTTAGAGATACTCAAGCTAAAGCTAGAGGGATTGGATATGAGAAGAAGAAAAGGAAGAAACTTAATCAAAATCAACAAAATGGGTCGATGACTATGGTGGAAAATGATCGTGTGCATCATCGTGATGATGTAGTGAATTCAGGTTATGGTCATGGTGGTGGTTTTGTTGATCAGTACTCAAATTTGAATGGGACAACTTCTAGAAATGCTGCTGCAGTTTCTTATTTCTCATTATAGTTTGTTTTAAGATATATACTTTAATTATCATATATATAATACCTAATATTTCATGCATGTGTTGGTAGGAACTGTAAAATCATGATCTTCAAGGTTCGATGATTAATAATGTGGTAGGGCTCACGTATGTTACAAGGGTGTGGTCATTATTGATAGCTTATCAGTGTTCGTAGTGTTCATTTTTATATGCTTTGCTTTTTAGGATAAGGGAAAAGTATAAGGACAGTTGTGAATTTGATTAATATATTCTCTTATATATAAAATCAGTTAGAAATGTTTGTCATACATCCATCCTTTGAATTTTATATATTTTCAGCTCGATTTTTATAGACAATATACATGAAAAAAGGCATAGAGATTTGATATATGAACCACCCAAACAGAGTCCAAAGTGAACCTCTCTTACTGTTTTTAGTAAATTTTAATAAAATATTTGTGTCTTTCCCTTTTTTATTATTCATTTTTTTAAAGATGAATTTCCACCTTTAGTCCCTTCTTGAAAGGTCTATATTAAACAAACTTATTTTTTGCAGGACACTGTCAAGTATATTTTAGGAATTATTAAAAAAGTTCTTTTGTTGGGGAAAATAAGGCAAATACTTTTGGTAAATTGGTGATTATTTGTTTCAATGAGTGTGCATCTGATATAAATGAGTGGATAGTTACTTAAATATGGTTGTTAAATTAATTACAAAAGATTTACAAGTGGTTGTTTCAATCTTGAACAAATCAAGTTTGTTTTTTTCAACAGGAAAGCATTTAAATATAAAAGAGCATAATTAAGGGGTTACTCAACCCAATTACAAACCCACATTAAAATATGAGGAATAATTAAGAAGGAAACGACTAAACTTATAGAATAGACTAAGCTTTTTTGTTTGTCAAAAATCATCTCCACGACGCAACTTAACACGTATAACTTTTGTGAAAGCTAAGCCATATCTTCTCATTCCTTACCATCCAAATCACTTATATGGCTGAGTGTCAAATCAAAAGTCAAAACCTTTCCACCCTTTTCTTTGTACCGCGTGGCAAACTAAAACTAGGAATAGTTTAGACAAATACAAACCAATTAAAAGACCTTATATAAAAAAAGACAGAATTTGAAACTGATCAAGTTACAAATATAGTTGTACTCATCTACAAATCACTTATCAAATCAAGCAATTAAGCAAATATTATAGTTTCATGCTGGAAGCATATGAGAATATTATAAAACAAACATTTCAAGTTGAAGAGAAATATTCAAATTTTCTTTTAGTATCATATCTTGAATGGATAACATTTAACTACAAGGGAGTTCTTAGTTTGCGGTGTTGAGAATCAATCCATCCCATCTCTTGAATGGTGGGGAGTATATCTGTCTTTACTGTTTTTCCCATTAATTTACGGTATTTATTCAGCAGAATCAAAAAAATTGAATGACCCGCACTAATGAAAAGCTCCCACTGCTTCATGGAGAAGATGGTGAAGTGGGTGTTATGCATCACGCTTTCTCCTTCGATCTGTTGTTTTGGAGTGTGGTTTGCAACAACACAACTTTAGTGTTTCATCCTTCCAAACTTCTAAGGAGTGCACAAAACATCTAAACAAAAGTAGCCTTCCAAATTAAGCAGTGCACTATACGTCTAAACAAGTGACAGTTAGCAAAGTGAAGCTAAAAGATTGGATCATCATAGTGAAGTTAAAAGATAACCATTGACTAATAAATAAAATGGTCAAGATTTAATATGAATAGTCTAGTACAATGGAAAAAATCATAATAAACTTTGACCATTGTATTATTTTATTATTAAATCAATGGTTATTTTTTAACTTTAATGTGATTGTCCAATCTTTTAAACTCACGTATTAGCAGTCACCACAAATTAATTATATCGATGGTTTAAACCCATGTCACCACCCTATTGGAGTTTTATAGGGTGTTTATACCTTTCGGATTCTATAATCCGAACTGCATAGGTCGCACGAGAAATTGAAGCAGGACTCGAACTCATGGAACACAGCTTGTGGCCGCATGACTTTACCACTAGACCGCATCATTCACTTGTGATATAAATGCAAAGTCTAACATAGTATATAATTAGCTAAAATATGTTTGTATAGCTAATATAAATGAAAATTTTGAGACTTTGGGAATGTCATTCCTATGTCCATATAGAGATCCGACACTGATTGTATGTTGTTACATTGGAATTAATCTAATGCTAATTTGAGAAAGCATGCAGACTTGCATCAGTTTCTATTTTATTTAAAAAAAATACTTCCAGGATATTTGAATTGTTTCATTGAACGAATCTAATGCCAATTCGAGAAAGCAGATAAAAATAACTTACAGACATGAATGGATGTCAAATTTACAAGCTCCATGCTAGTAGGAGTAACATTTGTTCTACAACCACCATCCAACAATGTCTATTAATATTATACATCAACCAAACAGGAAATTTGCTGGTTGCATTGTACCGAGACTAAGACATTAAAAAAGGTAACAGGCAGTATGATCACACTCAAGCTGAATCTAAAAAAATCTGTAAGAACCAATAAATTAAATATTACTCAGTCCAAGCATTGAAGAAAATATCAAGGATAGCACCCATTTCTGAGTCAAAACCCATAAATGATACACAATAATATAGACACCTCTTCCGTGAAGCCAAGAACTCATGGGACAAACTTAATGTCTTTGAAGTATTCATGCTCAAGAGCGCCCCTGGCAGTAATTCTTCTGGTGGGATCCAAGCGAAGCATACTCTGGAATACAATACAGAGCACATCCACAAACCAAAGTAAGAACCAGTGAAAATCAATGAAAAGAATTTCAAGAAAGCATATAAAACATGCATGTTAGTAGATTTAAAGCGAAGGACATAAAACAGAGGACAATCACTTTCCCTCTCCCTATCCTTTCAGTTCAAACCTTGCTCGAATTGAACATTACCAATTGGTAAAATCATGACTGATGGAAGTTCATTATAATTGACTAAAAGGAAATACTTGTGACCTCGTATCGCCGTTTTGCATGGTTAACATTTCCATGTCCGAATAGTGAAAGTTTAGCTACAATCAGTCGTTGTTTTGCCAAATAAATGCAGTGTTCATCTAAAACCTTATGAGAAACATTTCCAACTAATACATGTGTTTTTCTAATTAATCCGAAATGTGGATCTTTAGTTTTTTTTTTCTTTCCAAAGAAGCCAAACTAGCCCGCTGAAATTGACACTGGGGAGAATTGAACCTAAGACCTTGAGAGGAGCACACTCCAAGGTCCCAAGCCAACATCACCAGGCCAACCCAAGTGGGTTAATGTTGATCTTTAGTTTGATCACAGTTCTAAAGTAACAGATATTACTTCCTCTTCATTGATAACAAAATACATATAGTGTTTGATTTCTATTTATCGCCATAATAGAGAAATATTTATTTCCTACATTATTTGAAAAATATCATATTTGATGTTGTAACTTACAGATAGAAGATCAAGACCAGCTGGCTCCAGATTTGGCACTTGAGTTGCCAGGTCCTGCAAAATACAAAATAAGGTTAAAATGGGCAATAGAATCCTAACATTAATTAATGTAAGCTAAAGATCCGTTTAATTACCTTAGCTGGCCACTTGGGAAAGGCTGATTTAAAATCAGGCAATGAAGTCACTCCAGGCCATGTTTCCTCATTCGGTGTACCAGTGATTCTTCATACAATGAACAATGTGAAAAATTATAAGCATACATCTTTTTTAGAGGAATTATAAGCATACATAATATACTGTTTATTTGTTTGCTACATGCCTGTTTGGAAGCAAAAATATATTGATTTTGTTTGCATTATATAGATCGCAATACCAGCAGTATAACGGTCCTTGGCCTATATTTTGAAATGACGGAAAACCCTAGTAAAATATGTTATAAATCTCTAAAAAGATTCTTCAGTTCCTCCACTTTTTGTCACAAAGCCCTAAACTAGATTACAAAACATTGCCCGAAATCCAGCTTTATCCTCATAACTACCAACCAAATCCAAATGGTCTCAAAGCTCTAAGAAATTTTGATCTAAAATACAGGCACAGAGAGTTCATATCACCTACATGTTATTTTGCATCCTTCTATCAAAGTACTGCATACAGTTCTCGGAATCTTCCATCAGAATCTCTATCAAGACTATTTGAACTATTAAAAATTGAAAAAATTGGTAACCTCCTAATCATTAAGATTAATCAACAGATGGAAAATCCCAGTACACATCTGAGCCATAATTACAATTGAAGAGAGACTTTTAATGAATTTAGGAGGCATTCTGTGCCAAATCCTTATCAGAAAGAATTTACTATGATTTCTAATGAACTGTAAAACTTATGGCAAAAAAGCTATGTACCTGAATATTTTAAACAATTCATCAATCTCAGAGTCCCCTGGGAAAAGTGGCCGTTGGTTTATCATCTCTGCAAATATGCATCCCACTGACCAGACATCAACCGGGGTAGAATAATGACGAGACCCAAGCAATATTTCTGGAGCTCTGTACCAGAGTGTCACCACCTAAAAACAATCGCCAAAAGTAAAACCACGATTGAGAAATAGGAATAAATATTATACTTTAAAAGCCCCTCTACCATTATACTTATTCACAATATCTTTATGTTCTTACAGAATCTACTATAAATCTTTTAATTTAATAATTTCAATCATTTGTACTTGAAAGAAATAAAGACTATAAAATACCTGACACAAAATCATAGCAAAAGCCAAAAAGAACAACGGACGAAGGATTTTTGCTTCCTATGTTTACTTGTAGAACTCACTAACTTGTATTCATGTATTTAATTAAATTTTCAAATTTATAAGAATGGCAACAGTCTAAAAATTAGTTAGATGGATAACAAAACAGGCCATAAGATTTCAGAGTTCCCATGAGGCAATTCCCTTAAGTTAATTTGGGAGTTAAATTCAGCTTATCCTATGTAAACCAATGCTAAAATTAGCAGCAATCCATTAGGGGGAAAGACAAATAATGAACAACAGCAACCATCTAGCCTTCACCCAGTAAGTGAGTTGACAAAATGAGCAAATAAATGGCATAGGGCTGTGTCAGTAACCATTTCAGCAAAATCATCTAGAGAAAGGTCATAATACCGGTCTCTTCTACTAAAGCCTTCTTAGGTTTCCCTTTACCACTTTTAATCAAACTATCCTCCATAATTTGATTGATTTTCTCACTAGTCAGTGGCCTACTAGGAGGATCCAACAAATTATAGTCAGGGAGAAGAAATGATAAACTGACAAATCTTGTCTTCAAGATCAATTGCATTGCTTTAGCATTATAAACCAGTAAGGTTTTCGACTAAAGTTTGCAGTTCAAAATTATTCAAACATTAAAGTTAGGCATGAGTACTTAATTAATTCTTGTACATATGCCCATTCATTTCAAATTTTTATAATCTCCATAGATGTCCAAAAGCCAACATATGGTACACAAACCTCATGTGTAAATGTCCTAACAGGAATTCCAAATGCCCTGGCCAATCCAAAATCTGCAAGCTTTAGTGCATTAGAGCTGCGATCAATCAACAGATTCTGTGGTTTCAAGTCTCTATGAAGAACTCTGTGAGAATGACAGTAAGCAATGCCACAGAGAATTTGATAAAGGAACATCTGCAGAAAGCATCATTAAACAATTCAAATTCCAAATTAATTGTTCCACTTTGCCACTATTAGATCATCACTTTTTCAAACCGTGGTAAAATACATTCATGGTAATGATGCGTGATAAGGTAGAAATATTTAGTCATGATAAAATAAAAAAAAATGCACAATAAAACAGGAAGGGAGGTTAACAGGAAAGTAATAGAAATATGCTCAAGCTCAGATACTTGAAAGTTGAGGCAGGCAATAAAAAGGGGAACCAAAATCTAATAAAACAAAAAGGATGCAAATTAATACAACATTTTTATTGTCATGTAATGCTCTGCAGCAGAAAAGAAGAGTTCCTTCTGATCAACTAGTAACTATTGTACCTAATATTGGAATATGCTGCCAAATTGAAAATAAATATGATGTGATTAGTTTATTTTTTCTCAGAAATAGAGAACTCCTTTTAAGCAGCAAGCACATTCAGTTTCACTAAGCAATTGAAAGCCCCAATCAAAATACTAAAGGCCGGTTTATTTTTTTGTCAAGAACAGGTAATCCTACTTCAGTTTTAGCAAGCACAGCTTTAAGCACTTAACAGCCCCAATCAACACGCTAAAGGACAAACTTAACCAACCCCTCACTCGACTTCATAAATAATCACAGACCTTTATTTGCCGTTGATCTTTTGCAAATTCTGGAGATGAATCCATAAACTTCTTTAGATCTAAGTCAAGGTACTCAAAAACCAGATACAATCGCTTCTCACTGTGCACCACATCCTGCAACCTGCCATCCACATAACGTATGAACTAATCGAAACAGAATAACATGTGGACAACAACGTATGAACTAATCGAAACAGCATATCAAACGGGAATTAAGCAACAGGTTTTCCTGTTCCACCCAATCCTAATTTTAACGGTATAAATGGAACTAGAGTATCACATTTGCCACAAGACAGAGGTAGAATCATAAAGAACACGGATCAGACAATTATGTAGGTAGCATTGCGGTGCCACATATGCAGCATTGACACGACCAGGATAATACAAATATATTTTCAATTCGCAAAGCCATAAACTATCAGAAACATCATCATACACTAGTTTAGCCATCTCAAAATAATCACGCATAGACATATGAGAGTAACCGAACCATCTTTTTTTCATATGCTGTCATGATTCAAATGCCAAAAATTGGTTTATATGCAGATCTATAACTATAACATCAATGCACCAAAAATAACACAAGATAAACTCCGTGTTTCAACACTAGGCAGAATAACATTAGAACAACAATGCATGAACTATGAACTACTTAAAACAACATATCCGTCGGGACTTAAGTCAACAGGTTTTCCTGTTCCAACCAATCCAAAGCTCAACAGCATCAATAGCACTAGAGTATCACATCTGCCACAAAACAGCGACAGAATCATAAAGAACACGGATCACACAATAATATAAGTAGCATTGCAGCAGCAAATAAGCAACATTGAGGCAACCCTATTCAATTCGCAAAGCCATAAACTATCAGCAACGTAATCATACACTTTATCCATCTCAAAATAATCACACAGAAACATATGAGAGTAATCAAACCATCTTTTTTCATCTGTTAACAACTTATCGTAATTTAAATGCCGAAAATTGGTGTTCTATGCAGATCTATATCCATAGCATCAATGTGCAAAAAACATCACAAGATAAACACCATGTCACACGCTAAACCATGCATTAAACATTAATCTTCCAAATTTAAAGCATAATACTATTGCTTAGTGCATCAATTTCAATACTAATCACAATACCTAACAATGTTCCTGTGCTGCATTTCCTTCAAAAGAGAAATCTCTCGAATCGCAGTACTCGGAACTCCCTCATCTTCCTGCTCAAGACGAATCTTCTTCAAAGCGATCGTCTCATTGGTAGCACGGTCACGAGCCTTGTAAACCACACCGTATGTACCTTCACCTATCTTCTCAACTTTCTCGTACTGTAAATATTCACAAAATCAATTAAATAAATCAATAATCGGATGATATAATAATTCTGTAACTTAAAACTAGAAGTGCTTTTCAGTTTTCACTAACCTGTTCCATCAAAAAAGCGCTTAAAGTTCAAAGCGATGTTGAAATTCTAAGTAACAACAAAGAGAGATAAGAAAATCAGGGAGTGAAATTAGAGAGAATTGAGGAAAATTGAAGAAGAAGATCTGAGCAGTTACCAGAGAAACGGTTACACAGACAGCGCGCCGTGTGGTCTCTCTCTCAGTCTCATACAGTCTCCGCCTCTTTTCTGTGTCAAGTCTTTCTCATTTCATTTCTCACCCTCTATTTATTTGATAAATAATTTCATTTTTAATTTTTAATCCATTTTTTTAATTATTTTGAGTAAAACTTCCTCTATTGATCCGCATAATTCCTGCCTATTATCTGACTTACTTTTGTTCGGTCTATCTTGTTTAATAGAATGACTAAAATCATGCTCTTTTGAAAAAATGTGTTTAAATACGTCAGACTTAGGCTCTCAGAAAATTTATTGGGTTTTTCACGACATGATATTATGTATATATAAATAAAGTCTTACCACGTCCCGTGAGCGTTGGTAGGACAATTCATTATTATATGCAAGGGCCGGGGTTCGAATCCCAGACACCCCACTTATTCACCTTATAAGATGAATTCTAGCCACTAGGCTACAAACTTATTATCATGAATAAACACCGTAAATATAAATTTAAGTATTACTAAATAAGATAAGTGTGTTTCACGTACCAATTGTTTGTTCGGCCACCACCCATTGGGTGCATCAAATGTATTCTCATAATTTCATCTCATTCCGGTAACATTTATTATTTTGAGTAAAATAATCTCAAGATTGATTCATAGAGTCTGGTAGAACTTATGGTATGACTTACTTAAAGTTTAGTTCGATCTAACTCATTTAGTAGAAGGCTATGTTCATGCTCTATAGTTCGACTATTTGCTTAAATAGACTAGACTCATGTTCTCAGAAAATCTTACATGTTTCATGTAATTAAACTAGCTCTGACCTATATACATACGCACACATGCATAATAACGGTAATAAAACAGTTCCAAAAAAATAATAAAATATAGCCTTAATACTAAGTTCAAAGTATTTATTGGCATATCAGTTGTTTTAAGAAGTAGACACAATGTTCGTTTTAAAAGTCTTAATACAAAACGGGCTTTAAAATGGGTAAATGAGTTAGTTCAAACTTTTAAAACGGCTATGTCAGACTTAAAATAATTTTTTTAACAAGTAATAGAATAGACTCATATTTTAATATTTTAAACTGGATCTAATCTATTTAAGTAAAGTTGGACTCGATCCGGCCTATACCCCACCTATTTCATAGCCATTTTCATGTAATAAACACAGTAAATACAAACATAAGTATTACTAAACAACATGTTTGTGTCTGACATACCAATTGTTCGTTCACCACTCATTTGGTACATCAAAGGCACTTTCGTAATCCCTCTCTATTACGATAACTTTTCTTCAAATAAATTATACTATATTCTCTTATCTTTTCTCGAGCTATCATACATATTCCTCAATTTTGTTATAGTTTCTTCATGTTGATCCACTATATTGGGAAACAATATTTTTTCCACCAGTACTTCGTAAACCTAGTGTCAATTTGTTCACCCCTAACAACTTAATCCAAATTTGTTTGGAAGAATTCTTCTCAGTGACTATAAGAACCC
>Ga0228711_1007757_pt1 | contig 15410 bp, 7 predicted proteins | sample MedpolnodulmetaG_2_FD_177996 | JGI IMG/M metagenome (GOLD analysis project Ga0228711, IMG submission 177996) | Root nodule microbial communities from Medicago polymorpha collected in Santa Monica, California, United States - brown nodules | ecosystem: Host-associated > Plants > Roots > Nodule...
GTTTACAAAGTAGTTTTTTTTATATATCTCATGTTCATTTATATTTTTTTTTCTTCTAGATCTATTATGATAATAAGCATTTTCGCTGTTTGGACCAAGAATCATAATATAAATCAGATTCTTGAACTCTAGCGTTTTTTTTCTTTCTAATTTTTGTGTGTGGCTAGTATCAGCATATAGATCCAAAATATTATTATAGCCGTAGATCTACGAGATTAATGGCTAAGATTTTACAAGGCCAGCTAACAATTATTACCTTTTTAGGTTTATTTGTTATGTTAGGGGTACTCTAGGAAAAAAGTTATAAATTTAAACCCTATCCAATACTATTACAGATCTATGTCTAGCTTTTTCTTTTTTTAAATCACCCAGCACTGCTTTACTTCTCTTGTCCAACGACCAAGATGGAATTCACATTTTAAAATCCAAAGTTTAGAAAAATATTGGAGTAATTTTTTATAAATGATCTATGTCAGACTTAAAAAATTTCGAAGTTACAAGTGTCATAAAAGAAGCTATGACTCGTCAAAAAATAAGTAAAAAGAAGCTATGCCAACACATGTAAGCAAAATCTACTTAATTGACAGGGAATTATTATGTTTAATGTTTGAATATAAGATTATTTTCTGTTGTGAAATTATTTTTTTAGTAATTACCTTGGTCCTCCATATTTTCACGTAGTACATTATAAAAGTAATTAATGTACTTAATATTTTATTGTATAAATATCTCTAGATAGTAGTACGGGAGTACTTTGGGTAGGGGTATTTCCGACTAAGAAACTAATAACTTTGTCAAAGTTACTTTGACCTATTCTCAAGTTCGAAAAGTTAAATGTGTACTACCAGTGATTTGAAATAGAAATAGAGTTATGGGACAATTTTTTAATCTGAAAAAATAGACTTATATTTAAGGATTTTAATTTCATGAAAAGAAGGAAACATAATGATTTAAAATAAGTTAATTACGTAAAAAAGTTATGTTCCCCGGAGAACTTTAATCATTGTTTGCAATTAAGGGAACAGTGTGGATTTGTGTGTTAAGAGAGGAGAATCCAAGAATGGTAAAGAAAAAAAAAAAGCTTTATACCAAAGCTACTTTGTCGTTTTAGTAAAGCTGCACGCTTACTCATAATAGTACATTATTTTGTTGGGTCCTTTTGCATTGATATGACAACGTTATGTACCTTTTTGTTGCTAAACGACACTAACCATCATTTTATGTATTTTGAAATTGAACTGTAGGAGCCGTTGTGAAACTTCAATGCAACAACACCAAGTACAAGCTGGTCCAAAAAACCCAGACCACTGATAAGAACGGTTATTTTTTCATTGAAGGACCAAAGAACATCACAAGCTATGCAGCTCATAAGTGCAACATTGTTTTAGTCAGTGCACCAAATGGACTAAAGCCTTCGAGCCTTCATGGTGGTCTTACCGGTGCTGGTCTTAGGCCCGAGAAGCCGTTTGTGGCGAAGGGTCTTCCCTTTATTCTCTACACGGTTGGGCCTCTTGCATTTGAGCCTAAATGTTCTCGTTAAGAAAATTAGGATTTATAAAATTTCGAGTTTATATAGATTGCTGTTTTTTAGTGTTAAGAGATTGGTTTCCACTTTCGTGTTAAATTATGGTGTTTGGAGCTTGAATTATCATTGCATAATAAAGAGTGACATTTATGTGTGTGATTGATGTTCTTGTAAGAATTCAGTATTAAAAAAAAAATCTTTTGTTTATCTAAGTAATATGTTTTCCTATACTTAGAAAATTTTCATGTTCTCATTTCTCAGAAATTATTTTAGTTGGGTATACTTATTGGGTTTAGTTTTTGTTAGGAAAGCACTCTCACGATAATGTTTAGAACTAGTGTCGAACTCGTGCAATGTGAAAGAACATATACTTGCTAAATAACTTGTATAAACTACTTTGCTAAAAAAAAAATAAGTTGTATATAAAAATTAGTGATGCAGGAGGGTTTTATTAGTAATTTAGTAGTATTTATTATTTCAGCCTAATTTTTTAAAACTTTCTATTTTTTTTTTCAGCTTGTTATTTTTGGCCCATTAGGGTTTGTTATTTCCCTATTTAAGTTTAACAGTTGTAGTCTAAGAGATAATTTTTATTCATTCAATAATAATTTTAAAGAGTTTTCTCAATTTCTGGTGGATTCTGGAACCCTATTTTCACAAGTTTGTCGCGTGCAAATTTGTTCTTTTCTATTTAAGTTTAGCGCTTGCTAGCCTATGCTTCCATACTGCGTCAGTTAGTATAAGCTGGTTTTTTGATGTTGCCAACAAACCTAAAAACATTATGATTTCTGATGAGTTTGTATAACTTCAGTTAATCTAGGTCAACATATTTCACATTACTATATTTATCGCAGAAAATTGCATTTTTCTTTCTTTTGTTTTGAATCATTTTTAACATGTATAAAATGAGCAAAAATGTTACTCATTTTAAAACCTAGGCCATTACATGTTTCATAGAAATCCAATATTCATTCTACATCTTGGGAGAGAAAAGAATAGAGAATGATGTAGAATGAATATTGTTTATAAAATTTTAATAATAGTATAATCTTTAAAAATGTTAAAATCTTCATCACTCAAATCTGATGATGAATATCAAATTAATAGTGGGTTTCAATTGGATGTCTTGTAAAGATTAACATTCATGTGGGTCTGTGATCCTAGGGTTGTATGTTCTTCTCCATAGAAAAAAGGATTTCAAAGGATATAAATAAACTATAGAGATACAATCAAAATTAAAGACGATTTAAAAACAACAAATATACAAAGTTTATATTATAACAGCTAGCACACTAATTGGTACAAGACCGCAAATGCATGGTTTTATTGCATACTAAAAAATCGATCCTACGAGGACTATGTTGATTACCAACTTTTTTATTCATAAGATGATTAGCTAAAAAGATCAATATTTAGGGATTGACTGCTTGTATGAAAATTAATAATAAATAATAGTAGCATAGGATTTTGATTCCTCCGAATAATAGAAACTCCATTCTCAATTCTTTTTGTTTTTTATGAAAAACAAATTTCTATAGGTGAGATAAATTGATGTAACCTATTTTCCCTTTCAGAGATACATAAAGTGTGTTTTGAACCAATAAAACATCATATTTTCATGCCGTAATCGTTGACAAAACCCATTAAATTATATTATATATCCTATATTACTTCAAGAGAAATTAGACTATTTTCATGTTTTGAATCCCTTATTCTATCTTATAGGTCTAACACCAAACTTTCACCTTTTAGTTCATCGTTTGAAGTCAAGAATTGTGAATCATAGTCTTATGATTATCCAATCTCATTTGCTAAAATCAAATTTCACCATTTGGTCATTTGTTCGATATCTAAGAATAGATAGTTATAATTCTATAATGCGTACTTAAAAATGTTGCGTAGTAACAATACGATAAAAATAGAAGGTTTTGAAATGCATATCAACAAGAAAGAATCGAGGTTATACAAAGTCTATCATTGAATTTTTTTTCTACAATCTCAAGACAGAGGAAGTCTACCCATTCATGCTCATCGTAGACAAAATAAAGTAAAGTAACATAAGACATAAAATAACAAAAGAAAAACTTACTTTATTGATAATGACAAAATAAAAGAACAAAGAAACTAAAGCCCTCCCTAAGAGATTGTGAAAATGTTCTAATTTACATTGAGTGAAGTGATAATGAGGAGATTACAAAGTGATGAAGAGTGGTGGTTTTATAATAAATTTTGTGTACTCAATAGCCACTCACTATTCATCGGAATTGGATCCACTCCTGTTGCGTTCAAAATTGATCTTGAAAAGGCATATGATAGGCTTAATTGGGACTTCTTGGAACTCACTCTCCATGATTTTGATTTCCCCCCGGCAACTATATCTCTCATCATGAGTTGTGCACGATCTAGCAATTTGAGTGTTCTTTGGAATGGGGCCAAAACTGATCATTTTACTCCGTCTAGAGGTCTACGCCTAGGCGATCCTCTATCCCCTTACTTGTTTGTTCTTTGTATGCAGAAACTATCTTAGTATTCAACAAAAAGTCTTAGGTGGAATATGGAAACCTATACAAGTATCTAAGGGTGGCCCACAATTATCTCATATTCTTTTTGTTGATGATGTTATGTTATTTTGTGAAGCCAGCACTGAACAGGTCAAAGTGGTTATGAATACCTTGGAGGAGTTTTGTTCAGCTTCGGGATTAAGGATTAATATCTTAAAGTCCAAAGCTATGTTCTAGAATGGTTCAAGGGGAAAGAAAGTGTGAGATACAAGATGTTTCAACTATTAAATTTGTGGCGGATTTGGGACATTACCATGGTTTTCCTCTTGTTCAGGGTCGAGTTTCACGAAATGTATATAATGACGTTGTTGACAAAGTTTCAAAAAGGCTAGCTACTTGGAAAGGAAATATCTTGAATAAAGCAGGACGAGCATGCCTAGTGAAGTCTGTCACAACAGCAATTCCCGTTTATACCATGCAACTTCACTATCTTCCTACTTATGTATGCAACAGGTTTGTTCCAGGTGAATGGTAGTTTTTTTGTTTTTTTTGTTATATTGTTGGTGTCACTAAAATAAATCATGATTAGTTTTTATTTATTATAACTTGAAAGCAACAAACATTTATATTTGTAGTTTTAATCAAAAACAAAATTTCATAAACAGAAAATACCATTAATAATTTTCAAACGTTAGTGCAATAAAAAGAGCGGAAAGACAGACACGTGAGTGCTCGTCCTTTCGCCAGTAGAAATAATATAATTGATGACTTTTATGTTTACTCTATTTTCTAAAAACTAATAGGTATTTATTTAATCAAATAAATTCTTATGACTTAAGCGTGTGAAGAATATCAAACTCAAAAGACTAATCTATTAGACAAGAGAGAATCATGATTTAATACCATTTTTTATTTTTTTTGAAACAGTGATTTAATACCAATTTTAAAAAGAAATAAATTTAATACCATTTTAAAAGAATCCATGTGCCATTCTATGTAGATGATATTTTTTTTCATTAGTTTGATATAAAATTAATCATGCAAACTCCACCATGATTGAAAATGGTACATCTTCCACTTTCATTGTCTACACCAATAACCGCAGTTCAAAAGAATCATCATACTTAGCTATGAAAAAATATGATAGTAACAGGATACAATAGATACATGATAGGATAATAAGATAAATAAAGATAAAATATCTTTAAAATAAATAAATAAATAAAGATAAAATATGATAGTGACAAGATAAACACTTATCTTATCATATGATAAGAAATATGATATCATTATCTTGTCATATCTTGTGTTTAGTGCACACTTGCTATTGACAAGATAAAACATATTTTATTTAAATTAAAAAATTATCCTTGTGAAAAAATACACACTTTTTTTTATAGAAAAACTAATAGTCATATTTTTAATCGACAATAAAAAATAATAAGTAATAAGATAATTTCATGTAATTGTCAAAAAAAAACACTACACAAATAAAAATATTCAAAAACATAAGTAGCACTAAAATAAATAAATAATAATAAAGAAATATATATATATATATATATATATATATATATATATATATATATATATATATGTCAAGATTTAAATTGTTATACGGATAAGTAGCAATTAAACAACGAAACAACAATACAATGATGAAGCAGCAAAATATTGTCAAACATTTTCATAAAATAGTACAAAAATTACTCTCTCAATGACTTCACAAAGGCAAGACGAGCACCAACATTAGCACAACCCCAAAATATGAGAAGCAATGTGGCATGGATAAAATTTTGTCAGCAAAACGTAAAATAAGAAAGGGGGAGGCTGATGAGAGAGAGGCAAACCAAAGAGAAGTGGATGGGAGAGAATGGTGAAAGCTGAAACAATTTTAGTGTAGTGAGGCAGAAAGCATGATACGCAAGCGATACATGATTTTCTAATCCTATCAGGTTTGTAAACCACCAAAAACTAAAGATTAAAATAACAAAGTGAGAGTGTGATAGGATTAAAAATAGGTTAAACTTATCCTTTCATGTTACTGCACCAAACAACTAATTAAGTCAGGTTGAGATATTTTTATCATATATTGTCTCCGTATCTTGGAGTTGAGGTATGCTCCATTTACCTCATGCTCTATTCAAGGTCTTGGATGAAAGACATGCGACAAAAAAAGATTCAAGAGTTGAGTTTCAAAAATAAATAAAACATGTATTTTTTTAATAAAGAAATAAATTAAATAGGTTCCCTCTTTTAATATTTGATTCCGCTGTACTGTTCCTCTCCCTTCTCATCGCCGCCAACAATGCTTATAAAACATTTATAACTTAAAAAATTAGGTACATTTTTTTACCAATGACAATAGTGGTTCTTGTAAGCTTAACTCAGTTAATAAGGACAATGCATAATATATGCAAGGTCCGAAGTTCAAACCTCGACCAACAAAAAAAATCAATGGCAATAGTGCTTTTGTTTCTCTGAATTTTATCATGGTCAAGTGTATTCTACTATCAACAACAAAAAACATGTTTTTTTTTTTTTTTACAAAAACATGTTATTAAAAGGGAAAAGTAAAAAATCTAAGCCAAATAGTTGGTAGAAAAGATACCGTATTTAGACAACGTTCAATTGTGATTCTTTCTAAGCCAAGATGTCATATAATATTTAATATTAGAGAAAGGTTAACGAGTGCCTCAAGACACTCTTTAAGAGTTATAAGTAGCAAGTATTTATAAAAATGCATTGGAAATCAAAATATTCTACTTTTAGTATGCATAAAGAGTGTCCCGATGACACTCGTTAACAAGACCCTTGATATTAATACTTAAATCAATATTGATTTACAAACTTATTATATTTCTTTTTTAGAAAACCTTAATTGGATGACTTAGCTTCTCTGTTGCCACTTGTTTTTGCTTAAATAAAACATATATGTTGATAAAGATGACAGGCGACTATGGAAATTGGAAACAAATCATGTTTTTCCGTTCGTAGCGCTTATAATTGGCTCACTGTTCAACTTTCTATTGCTTCTTCAGTGGCTGCGTCATCAATTTGGAATAAAGATGTTCCTCTGAAGGTCAGTGTGTTTGCTTGGTGGCTGTTTCGAGATAGGTTGCCAACTAAGGATAATTTACTTAGTCGCAGGGTAATACCTCTTGATTCCAGGTTGTGTGTGGCCGGTTGTGGCCGTATAGATTCTCAATAAGGGAAGAACTCGACCTCGGCTAGCCGGCCAGGAATGATGACCAATTGCTTGAACCTCGGATGAGGACATGGAAAGGCGCATAATGGTATGAGAGTTTTGAAAGATGAAAGGAAAGGCCATGAAAAAGATGAAGAGAGAGGCTGTCCCAAAAGGACAGGTACAAGACGAAGTACACCCCAAATAGTGAAGCCATAAAAAGTACTCAGAAAGACATTATATCGGGCGTCTGTATAAGCGGAGTAAGATATAGCATTTGCGGTTCGTAATCAAATCAGCTCTTTCAGCTAGTCTTCTTTTATCCACAGAATCCGATGCAGTTAGCGAGAGTCGTGGTAGTTCAGTTCGATGGGTACACGAAAGTGACGAAGTTGCTTTGACTACAGAACCATGCCTGTCTGTTGGAGTGAATTGGATGATAAGCAAGACGAGATCACCACTTCTCTCAGTAATGGACTTCCTTTCATTCTTCCTTAGCCGTTTTATTGCAGGAGTGCTAACGCGCGCCCTTATTCTTCGCTTGCTCCGCAGTACGAGCCTCATACTTAATACAAGATCGAAAAGAATGCATTGGAAGGTAAACTCGACCTACTTTGGTCAGTGGCTCTTCACATTTGTTCTTACATTGTCAAGTTTTTGGATCAGTTTGACACCATGTTTACAGGTGGCTGGGCATATCGACGGTTAATCAATTCATTTTTGTTGGTGGCGTAGCTAAGGCTTGGCGTTCTATTCTTCAAGTTCTTTGGTTTGCATCTGCGTGGGAAATTTGGAAGAAAGAAACAACAAATTATTCAATGACAAAGAATGCTCTAGTCTTCAGGTGGTTGATAAAATTAAGTCGCTAACTTTCATGTGGTTGAAAGCGAAGTTTCCTTTTCTTTCCTTTAACTACCATGGTTGGTAGCTTAGTCCTTACACCATTTTGTACATTGGTTAACAGTTTTTTGTTTTTTTGTTTTGTCGTTTTTTTGTCTTTGATGTAAATAATGTTGTTTACTCTTGTGTTCTTCTCTAGCATACCTTATGCTAGGGAGGACCTTTTGCAATGGTAATATATCTCATTTTAGCCTCTTAAAAAAATATAATTATTAATATAAAAAATATAAATTACTATTAAATCAAATATTTTTTTAAATTATTGAATATATATATATATATATATATATATATATATATATATATATATATATATATGAAGGTTGATAGTTCAAAACAACTTTACACATGCATTGTTACATTCTTTATCTGCCACACTTTCTCAACGGTTGGCTGCAATATTTTGGAGTCTTTGGAAGCATAGGAACTTAAAGGTGTGGGAAGGCGTCACTGAAACTTGTGTAACAGTGGTGGAAAGAGCGTGGTCCTTGATTGACGACTGACATCTTACAAATGGCCTTAATGCTGAAAGCTTGACTGCTGCTCCTGCAGGTAGAAAACCAGCAACTTCTAGCTCTGATATCTCTTTCGTAACAACTGTTGTTCCTTCTGTTTTCCAACCAGCAGCTGCAAGTGCTGTTCCAGCTGTTGCCCAGCCGCGATGGCAGCCTCCCGAGCATGGCCGCATGAAATGCAACGTTGATGAGGCGTTCTCCAGTCAACGTAACAAAATGGGCGTCGACATTTGCATTCATGACAAAGATGGAGTCTTTATTTTGGCTAGAACAGTCACTTTTAGTGATGTATATCCGGTTGACATTGGGGAAGCTTTGAGTCTTTATCATACGCTTCAATGGGTGAATGATATGCACTTGGATAATATTTATTTTGAAGTCGACTCTAAAACCACAAAAGATGCTCTTTACTCGGGTCGGGAAGACATAACTGAATTCGGCAACATCATCGAGGCTTCTCGGTCTCTGCTCTCGTCCAAGTTTACCAACTCTCGGGTAGAGTTTGTTCGACGACAAGCTAATGTGGTGACTCACACTCTCGCAGGGGAAACCACATTTCTCGCTAGTCACACTATTTATTTTCATATACTTAGTTGTATTGAGACTTTGATTACTAATGAAATGCTATAAATACTTTTCTCTAAAAAAAGAAAAACAACTTTACACATGCATGTGTATGTTTTTAATTTACTTAATTTACATGGCAATTCTCTGAACCCAAACATTACTTCGCTCAAAACTTTTGGAAAACATCGATCTCCCTTCACAAAATTTGGTTTCCCTCTTAACCTAAACCTTTACTTCCCACAAACCCTAAACCCAATCTGAGAAAACACAATCTTCCCTATTCTCAAAGTCACATTCGATACCGCAATCCGCTGTCCATAACCACCTCTCGCCGCCTCCGCTCTCTCTTAATCACCACAATTGAACGGTGGTTTGTTTTCCCCAATCGATCCGGCGATTCATTCTCCAGGTGTCGATTTTTATATCTTTTTACTCTCTTTCTTTGTTCTAATCAGTAGAATTATCTGTTATTGCAAGATTTTGAATTTGTGCAATTTCTTTTACTAGTAAAGGTGCATTTAGTGTTTCCTTTTGGATTTACGGAATACGTGTTAACTAGTGCAGTTATTTTTTCAGATTTGCTCTTCAATAACGATGGATCCTGGAAAATTTGACCCAAGACACACTGGAGAATTGTTGAAGTACACTTCCAATCTCCTTTTTGTGTTTTTCATAATGAGACTTATCTGCTGTTTCTATTCTTTGACCTGTTTTTTTGAACTGATTCTATTTGTATTTTTATGGTGAATAGGCATATGGATACGCAGAATGAGGTCCTTATGGAAGCATACAGATCAATGTTGCATGAATTGCAAAAACTTCAGGTTGTTATATTTCTCTGCACACACAATCTATGAAGCACTAACACAGACACGACACTGAAATGGACCTACCAACAACGATAAATTTTTAAGAAAAGAATTAGTTGAATGTAATACATGTTTTGGCATCGTGTCGCTGTCTGACATTAGAACGATTTTCTCGGGTATTTAGATTTGTTGTCTTACATCACTGGGTGTGTATTTTGCCTCTTACTCTTGGTTTTATTCTCTTATCAATTTAGGAAATGGCATATTTGTTATACTGCTAACAGCAGCAACAAGAAATGTGGCTGACATTTTCAAGAGAGAAAAATGATGTGATTAGAATGTGATACAGTTTCCTGTTGGAAAATACACAACTTCATGATTTTCGCTCATTTGGTGTCATGCATATTGATTTATCTGCTCTTTTTCTAATTTATTTTCTACACGAGATTGAGATGCTTATACCACAGTTTAGACAGCTCCTTTGTCTTTGCAATGTGAATAGTAATCTCGTGGTAAGTTGTATTATTCCAGGGATCTAGACCACTTGATTCCAGTCTCTTGCAGTAAAAGAGTCTTCCCTTTTGATTTATCACAGTTGTTGATCTATCTTCTGTATGATACACTTGATTAGAACTTCATTTACAATTTTTCAGTTGCCTTAGTTACTAATATATCAACTCAAATGAGGCGGAGAGGAGCACCTTTAAAAATTGATTGTTTTCTAGCCTCTAATTCTAAGCTGGCTCATGCTCTTGATTGTGATTTCACTCTATCTGTGATCATGTATATTTATTTCCCCTTTTTTGTTGTTGGATATAATGTGAATAGGATAGTTTTGTTTTTATTTGTTGTGTAATGTGTATCAATATCCATGAAATAATTAATTAGAGTCATACTTTTCTTTGGTGATTATTATTTTGAATACGTAAATCACATGACACCTACAAAACTTGAATCCCCTAAGTTTGGAGTTCTGATTGTTAGGTGGAAGAAGAAATGCTTATGCGCAAGCTTTATGAAGTTATGTCCGTTCATGGTCTCACTAAACAGGTAAAGCTCTATCTGCTTTATCTCTGATTCTCAGTAACCGGCCTATGAATGATAATCCAGATATTTGTCCAAAGAATTGAACTAAAATTTGTATTAACCTTTTTGGTTTCGGGTTGCTGATGATGCTGCAATTGATTAAGTTTGGTATTTGTAGTACTTGTGGCAACATGTATAACGGTCGTTCAAACCAGCACCCTTTGTGGGGAGTTGTTCACAATGTAAATTTAAATGTCACATATGTCAAGTATTTAACAGAATCATAGGAGGCTGGTGATTGAAAATTTGAAATGTTTGAATTGCACAATTCATTAAGTGCACTGTTCTTATGCATCATTAATTACTAAACGTTTGAACTTTGAATGATGGTGAATAATAAACGAGTTTCTTCTCAAGTGATAATTTTATGAGGTGGTTTACCTATATTTTTTCTTCTGTTTTTGGATGGGTGGAGTGATGATAAGTAAAGTTTATCTCTTATTCTATAGAATAAATGTTAAAAGTTTTTCTTTAACATACTAGCCCAAATTTAAAGTATATCTCACTAAAAATATGACTTGTTTAAAGGCCTAATTTGCGTTACTCGTTGTGATTTGTTTACTCTCCCTTACATCTCACCAATGAAAAGAGAAACAGGCAGGGTTGCATCGGAGGTTTGCACAAGTTTTGGGATATATTCTAGCTTTTAAGTGGATTATTTAGGTTGCATTGACAACTCCTTTATTTAACTTTTGTACAGAATGAAGGCAACTCCAACACTTCCCATAATATTGCAGGAGCTGAACAGTCCAATAATGAAGTCAATACAACTCATGAGGAACAGTAAGGACAGTTCTGGTTCAACACAGATCACCTACAGTATTAAAAAGAAGCAGCAAGGTGATGCAGTTAAACATGCATGACATTGTTGATGTATCATTTAGTGAGTTGAGCATTGTATGGAGAGGACTTATAGAAGCACCAGTGAAGAAAGTAGATTAGGTGACAGATTGTCGAATAGCTATTGGAAGACCAAAGTGTTTGCTTTATTCTTTTTACTACCGCCAAAAACCTTCATCCATCCTGGTCAATGTTCTCGTAGATTTGGGATGGTGTTTTCTTTTTTGTAAATAAAAGCAAAGTTTTTTTCTTTCTTTCTGGGCTGCAAGAATTAAAAGATTTTGATCTTCTTGTTGACTCTTGACACCAAAAAAATGTTTATGTTTAAGCTTAATGGTTGAATGTTTAGTGCGCTCCATTATACATACCTTTGGATCTTAGCAGAATATGAAATGAGGGAAAATACTTATCCAGCCTTATAATTCAACGTTGGGGAACAGTCTCCATTGTGTAAATGATTGTGGAGTGAAAGTGAACATGTTTTTTGTTTAAGAGCAATTTCCTTTGAATTATGCCTTTTTAAGTAGGGCCTAACTCTGCAAAATAACCCAATAAATTGAACATTGAAACCCAATTACAGGATATTGAAAATGAAAGTTACTCTTTAGGCTTCCAATTTTTTTTCAATCCATCCCGAAATTATCCATTTATACTCTTAGCGGCAGTTAATGTCATTTGAAATAAGATGAATCAATGCATACATAGACTTTTTTTTAAGGAAAAAAGCCAAAAGTAACACTTTCCTCTAAATTGTTTTCCTCTTTATATTCCTTTCTTCTTAACACTTGCCCTCTTTTAAAATAAATCAATCATTTTTCTATTATAACATTTTTTTTACTTAAATAGAGAAGAAAGTATTAATGAAAAAATGAACTAAAGTGTAAGCTTTCTTTTTTTTGAAAGGCGAACTAAAGTGTAAGTGACATTTTGATTAAAAAAGTGTAAATGAGCTAAGTAACAAATATTGAAATAGTCATTTGTAAGTTATCAAACTATCAGTTAAGATTTGTTTGAAAGAATTTGAGTTTAAATTCTTATTAAAATAATCATTAACAAAACTTTATTTATCATAGCTGAACTTCAAATAACCAACGTCTACTTCCATTAAAAATCAAGGAACGAAGAAACCAGCTGCGGTTAACTAACGAGGAAAACCTCGGCAGTTAACTGCCGATGGGTTTCTGCCACAAATCTGGCAGAAGCTTTCTCATCCATTATTACTCTCATTTTACCAAAATTTTCCAAATCTCACTCAAAATCTCTCCAAAAAAACCCAACCAAATCCTACCAAATTTATTCAACAAAATCACAAGTAAGTCATCATAAAGCTATTCACTTACACTTTAGTTGGTATAAATGTTTTTTTTTTTTTTGAGTTTTTAGTAGATTTAAATTAGTTTAGTTTTTGAGTAGATGTTAGTTGATTAATGTAGTTAAAATGTTTGCATGATGTTTATATTATAATTTTAGGGTTATTCTTTATTTTGGTGTTTTATATTTATTTTTTTATTTTAGTTTTTAAGTAGATTTACGTGTTAGAAGAGTATATGATTTATTTTAAGAGTAGATATAAGTTGAATAATTTTACATTATTTTTATGTTTTTTTTTAGGTAAAACATTTTAGGGTTATTTTTATTATTATTATTTTTTTGGGTAAAACTTTTTAGGGTTATTTTTATTATTTTTAGGGTTTATGTTTAATTTACACTCCAAGTGTTTGATGAAATGTTTGAATGAGTTTTTCATTGATTGTTTTCAATTTCTTATTGTGTAGATTTGAAATAATGGCCGGGTGGATCGACGTTCATGCACAATTCAACGGCGGATAACCTCAGAGGTTAAAGGTTCGATGCCTTTGTGTAACGTTAAGAGGTCTCAAGGATCAACTTAATGAATTCAACCAAGGAGTCAACCCCAGAGACACAAGGAGGGTGGAATACGTTCGGTATAAACGTCCAACGCTCGACGAGGGGAGAGTATCATTCACCTGGGTGGAATTAACGAACGACGAAAATGTGAAGAGCATGTTTTGGGAGCACAACATGTTCTAGTGGATAGACATGCGGGTAACGTTGCTGAGGTCAACCGAAGATATTATCAAATGTCTGATTCCACCAGAAGATCGTGATTAGGTAGGGAATGCACCTTCCAACTACAACAATTATCTTCCTCTGAATGGGGTAATTCAAACTTGTTAAACGGCAGTATTCAACATTCGACCGACATTTCTATTGTTCCTTTCAAAAGATTAATTTCTTGTTAGTTTGGTTTAGATGAAGGTATTGAAGTGTCAAGGACTGGACCTCATTCTTTTGACACTTGAATACCGTCATTTAAACAGAGACTAACAAGAATTTAATCTTTTGAATGGAACAGTAGAAATGCCGGACGAATGCACGAGTGCTGCTGCTTAGCAAGTTTGAATTTACCCCATTCAGTGGTAAGATAATTGTTGTAGCTGGAAGAAATATTTCTGAATGTAATGTAATGTAATGAATTTACCACTTTTTGAATTTATTTATTAATTACGCAACTTTTAATCGAATGCATGTTGGACTTAATTAGTGTTTATTCGAATACGCAATTTTTAATCGAAATTATTCAATACGTGATTTTTAATCAAAATTATTCAAAACACGATTTTATTTAAAGTACCATAATGTCAAGCAAAATGCGCGCGACACAAAAAGAAAACATAAAAAAAATCCAAAATAATTAGGCATTAGAAGTCATTACATTCATTCTTCCTCGTCACACAAGTCAATCGGGTTGTCCGCTACGGTCCCTGGGGCACCTTCTTTTGGTTGAGGACCAAAATAGCATGTCCTCCGGCTGCTCCTAAACCTCGACTGATTGTACACCGTCAACTTCGAACCCTTCTTTTTTCGGAACCATCACAGACAATTCCGTGCCATGTCATAAACGATTTTTCTTTCTTCTTGTCATCACCCTGAACATTACCCTGGTTCTGATTCTGAGACATATCTACATAAAAATAAATTGGCGATCAAAACCTAAACTAAACAACAATGTCGTAAAATCATAAAATCAAAACCTAAACATAAACCTAAACTATCATCAAAACCTACACCTAAACCTAAACAATTCTAACAATTCTACAACAATTCATCAAAACCTAAACCTAATGATGAGCAAAACCGCAAGTGTACGGTTTTACCGAAGTAGTAAAAAGAGAGTATCGTTCTAACATGGAGTTGTTCAATTTGATTTACTTTTAAGAGATGATTAGAAGAAAGTTTGATTGTAAAGATTGGGTTTTTAAAGGTTAAAAACAATAATAATAAAAAGCGTCTTGGGATTATTGGTTCATCGTAATGACGAATCCTTCACAAACAAACCATAAACCATGACTTTATATTTGACCTACTTTCTAAAGACAAGTTTCTCTTTAGCGTATCAAAGCCTCTCTCGAGGTGCAGTGAGTGTGTTCCTCTAGCAACCACGCCTATTCTCATGGT
>Ga0228711_1007758_pt1 | contig 15406 bp, 10 predicted proteins | sample MedpolnodulmetaG_2_FD_177996 | JGI IMG/M metagenome (GOLD analysis project Ga0228711, IMG submission 177996) | Root nodule microbial communities from Medicago polymorpha collected in Santa Monica, California, United States - brown nodules | ecosystem: Host-associated > Plants > Roots > Nodule...
AATTACCATTTGACACCAACAATGTTTGACAATATATATAACCATCTTTTGTAATGCTAATTAATGTCTTATATTTAGACTTAATCCCCTATTTTAAGGTTACATTTTCTCACACATTATTAAAAGTCACATATGGTTTCAATTAATTTCATAATGATAATTGACATATGATTTAAATTTATATTTATATAACTATAACTGTACCCGTGCGTTAGCACGGGTTTTTCCTACTAGTAATACATAAGAAAGAGACAGTAAAAATCAAAGTAAGATACACTTTATAATTGGAGGTGAAGCATATCATTATAATTGGAGAGATAAAAGATTAGAGGCAACTGAAATTACCATTGGAATAAATTGGTGTTTTGTGAAGGAATATGTTGAAAGTTTGGTCTCAACAGGTTGAAAGTAAGTTCATCTTCAATGATTCACTTGCATGAATTTATGTTAATTCATGTAGGTCACTATGTTGTTTAAAAATCCTTGTCATTTCATAATTATAGTTCGATGTGAGTACTCTTTAAGTTTGGTTATTATACTGCAAAGTGCTTATCTATTTATAAGTGTTTAACAATATCAAGCTTAAATGAATCTGTTTTGTTTTTGTTTCTATAACTAAAAGATGATCCATGGAAAAGAAAATTCAATCTCTCATGAATGATCATTATTTGGTCGGTCTCCAGTACATAAATGAAAGGTAAAGACGTAAAATTTGTACAGTGAAAGGTTAAAGCAAGTAACATGTCATCGGGCAAGTGGCACATATCTGTGGACATGGACAGGAAAAACAGTTTTTTTCTTCTTCAAAGTTATATCAGTTCCATTTACTTCATAACACATAAAATGAGTGTGTTTGTATCATTGTATTAACATTCATTCTGATTGGTTGGACGTATGTTTGTTAACCTACCTATTTTTTATTTATCGGTGATCGGAGCATTGGAATGAGTACCAACTGCTTTCTAATTGAATAAATTGTGTGATCACCTCTTGTACTGGGTTTTAGGCATCATTGTAGAGGTTGCAGGTGCAGGGTCCTCAGCAAATAACTTTGACTTATGCACGTTCTTGCATTTGATCATATTGTGCTGACGACTAAGGCCTTATCTCCTTCTCAATTTCTTGCTTTGTGATCCAAGCTTGGAGTGTCGGTGTCTTAATTTTCATGAAGGTAGTATTCTGTAATTAGTGTTTATGTAAATGTTTGCAACCAGTGAGGAGCTTGCTTCACAGGCTATTATGTCACACTAGTTCAGTTACTTTCTTCATGTTCAAGTTCTCTCCTTTTCTGAACTATTATTAATACAAGATCAACCAAAAATATCTCATGTCCTTGTTCTGAGAAGATATCAGTGAACAAGAGGTTAGGAAATGTCCACTCTCCCCATTTTGGTCACTTGACCTTTTCCAAAAGTTATTCCTATGATCAATGCCAAACCATTCAAGTAAGGTGTTTGGTTATTTGTGGCAGATATCTTGGCCTGGATGTAGAATTACTACAACTGTAGAAAAAAGATATGTTGACGAGGTATAATGCATATTATTTTCTAGCACGGTGCTCAACAGGCGGTTCTGTCAGATTGCTTGATTCCCTGCCAGTTCTGGTAGTAATTATAATACACCTTATGATCTTCCATAATTTAAAAACTTGTGTCCTGCTTTGCATTTCAATTTTTCTAGCTTTGATCAAATTATAAATGCTACCACAGTGTGCAGATATTTTTAAGTATTGCTGCTATTTAAACATATTACTTTCAAGGAATAAGGTCCACAAAGAAACTTAGGCTAATATTTAAATTACATAAGGTTCTAATCCAGCATCATTAAGTTAAAGGAGATTGAGAGTGACTTGATAGCCTAAAGAATCATGTTGCTCATTAGCTCGGTTCGATCTTAATATTTCACTTCATATGGACATGTCATATGCATCTAGTTAGAAGGTAGTGTTTTTGCAGTGTAACATTTGTTGTTCTGATCCATTACTTAATAAATTTATAGAAACAAACAGAAACTCTCATCTATTTAGTGGGTTGCATCTCAAATTATAGATGTGCAATTTGAAGGATATAATTTGGTGAGGAATTAAACTTAATTCAGTTTGGAACATGAAGCATTTCAAATTTAAAATTAAACACAACAATTAATTTGCAAAACAGCTTATCTAGAAATACTAAGTTCCTTGTTAACCAGTAGTAAGTTGTAACTACCATGAACCCCCACACAGGTGAACCATTACTCATAGATAACAATATACAATTATATACAGTTTCTTTATTTTCAATCATAGAAGTAGCTTCCCCTTTGGCAATCAATGATTTTGTATACTTTGTGATCGATTCAACATACAAACCCATATATCGATATAATACTTATAAGTTTATTGCTGAAACATATCTAAATCATCATTGCTTGCAAACGAAGAAAACAAATATCGTAAAGTCTAGAACATATGAAAGAGAGACTGTACACAATTATAGAATGATGATATGACCCCAAGCAACCTACCTAGATTCAATTTTTTTGTTCATAGAAGAAATTTAGGAAAGTATAGGAAAGACATCCAATCACCAAGCAGAGAAGTATATGAGCTGTACATTTTACTGATAGCTCTGATTTTGGGGTACCCTTGCTTCATATTATGAGCCTAATCTCTACCTAAGTAGGAAGGGCTACACTTCTAAGGACTTTGACAAATTACTTATTCGTGCAGCTTAGGTTTAATACAGCTCTTTTCCTTTGTGCGATTTGTCTTGGGTCATTTGTTGCAGATGATATGAACCATAGTTTTTCCGGTTCATTTTCAAAATTTGAATTTGAAGTATGAAAAACCCTGTCTATTAATATTCTGAAAATTTTGCTTTTGATGTTAACCTCTGCTTTGCTAATTTCATGTCCAGTAGTATGGTACTTATTCAGGGAGCTGATAAAGTTTCGCGATGAACAGCAGAAAGAGGAGGTAAATTTGATGGAAAAAAAATCCTAATGAAAACGAATTAGGTTGGTTTTATAACAGCACTGTTTGTGGTTGCCTGTGCCTCATCTTCAAAGTCTGAAGTATGTAAAACTATGTCTTTTAGTTCAGTATAATAGTCAAATTCTTCTCTCACTAACCAAATAAGGAAAAATCAATGAACTGATGATCCTCATGTTTCGTAATTTCAATTAGAAGGAACCATTTTAGAACTGAAGTTGTCTAGTATGTATGTATAGTATACATCACTTTAGAGTCTAAAGTGAGTAATATAAACCGTTAATTAACAAATTAAAGATAGATATTGTAGGTACATCGTAACAAATCATGAATTTGTTACAACAACAACCCTTTATACTTTACTCACTTTAGAGGATCCAAATCCGTATACATATATACAATTTTAAGGTGTTGAAACTTTTTTTTCTTTGAAGAAGCTATGTTGTTGAAACTTGAAAGTGAAGAAACCAGCTTATAGGTCTGATGATGTCGGGTATCACTTTATGACATACTTCAAATGAATTACTATGACTATAATACTAAGTCTGATCCAATCATGTTTATGTTTTCTTCTTCTGGGTTAAGAGAAGAATTAGTTTTGGCCTCTTGCAGAAGATGAACATATATATGTATGTGAAAAGATGTACATGTGCGAGAATTTTTCAAACGCCTTATTAAAATGCTAATATATCACTTCTAAAATCTTTTTTTTCTTATTCGTTCTGGATGTCTATTATTACTGTAAACGTGTTCGAGTTGTGTTTGAAAAGTGTCTAAAGGCGTGTTAAGAAAAAAAAACACTTGGGACACTTTCTATTCTAATACACTGTATCAGAATCAAAATAGAAAATCAAACTTTGGTTGATGCTAAAATAATCCAAAACGTCTAAATTATCTATACTAATCTGCCATGTGTGCATAATTTGTTACAAACAATCAATGATGCTACAAATCTTAGTGTGGGCCGGTAAGTCTTATTGCTTGAACATTTTCACAAATTACCAAGTCTTGTATAGAGATCAAGACATTATTTGGTGTAACTACTTTTCACCGCTATGTTCCATGTGTCATGTCTTTGTCCAAGTGTGGTAGTATTGGCAATGCAATGTATAAAACTTCATCAATTTGATCAGAAGTAAAAATTTGTAAATTCATGTCATGCTTTGTAATATTATCATGTGTACAAATTTGCTAAATTTTCCTTTTATTAAAGAAATGAGTTCTATGGAGTACAAGTTTAATTTTATGTAGCATTGGATTAGAGGTACCACAAATTCACGGGTAAAACTTGAATTTGAATACAAATGACCAATCAAATGATTCATGTCGACGACCGTCAAGTCGGTCCATTTCATCATCCAACCTGAAGTAATGGTTGTGTAATTGTGTAAGATAATTTCAGCTAATTGATTGAAGAAGATGCTTCTTTATCAAAATAAAAATAAAAATAAATACTCCTTCAGATGTGTAGGCATGGTTTTATTGATCACATAGGGAAATAGGACCACCAATTTGAAAATAATGCAAAGTCTATGGCACTAGGTAATAGATGTATAGCATATATGCCTAGCAAATTTAATGGAACAGCACTCATTAAAAAATTTAATGGTATAGACTAAAGAAGAAATGAGAGCATCTTACAACTGTATAGCATATCTGCCTAACAAATTAAATCTCCCGTTGCAGTATTGGGAGAGTACTTACTAAAGGTGTGGGGGAGAGAATCTTTCTAGTTCAGTGCCAATAATAATTAACATTAACTAACTTTGCTTATACTGGGATAGTGTAAGGGAGTAGTGTAAGGGAGAGCATCTTTCAAAAAATGAGCTAGGGAGGGACTTAACTGAGCCATTAAATACCTCTGATCGTAAGGGAGATTCCAAAGTTAACACAGCACTCGGGGAGCGAAAAAAACCACTTGAGGCCTCTCTCAACATGATGAGTTTTGAAAGAAAAAAAAACCAGTTAGAGGTTTGTTAGAGTCTGGAGTGTCGAAGGTTTCAGGAATGAAGGGTTTACTAGAGTCTGGAATAACTAAGGTTCCTAGCTAGTATCTTCTACACCGGCAAGTTGGACATCGGTGAAAACTCGTCTAGTGGCTCTAACTTGTGTTTCCCTACAGTAGACCTCAAAGACATTCACACTGATCCAACTCGGCGTGTGGAAGTAATCGACCAGATTCAAAGGGCCTGCAATGAGTGTTTTTTTCTCTTCAAGTGATCAATCATGAAATCCCAACCTCTGTGTTGGATGAAATGATCGAAGGAAAGCTTCTGCAAGAAAACAGTTTTACTCTCAAGAATTTAAGAAAAACGTTAGGTATTACTCAAATTCAACCCTGTTCAGTGGCCGGCCTGCAAATTGGAGAGATTCAATTGCCTAGTGGGATAAGGCTTTGTTGTTGTTGTTGTAAGTCTTTAAGACTTCAATTATAATGGATTTTGGATGATGACTTATACTGACTTATATTTGATGCATTCTGTTATCTAATTCCAAAACTCAGTTTATAAAAATAAAATGCTTATTAGATCTTGCTTACAAAATAGTTATTTTGAATCCATTTATCTTCTGTATCTTTGTATACTTCCATTTATCTTGTGTTTAATTGTTTGAGGTTCTTTGCCTTTTATTTATTGGCTACAAGTTTGAGGTTAATCTAATGTGAATAAAGAAAAGAAAAAACATATTGTTTGTGTGCAGGAGAAATATCAGTATTATTATATAAAAGGAATTAATTGAGGTCATGAGAAGTACTTGAGGGTTGGCATTCTGAATACGTTGTAGAATGTTATAATGAGAGCATGATGATTTCTTGATATGAGATCGGTGAAGTTAGTAATTAGACCAGCTTATACAAGCTGAGATGCAATACATAAGAAGTCAAAAATAAAGCAAAGTTTATGGTAGTCATTCACATCCAAATCGGTCAAAATAAAATCTACAAACTTTTAAAATAACGTCCAAATTATATTCTCTGTCATAAGTATACCGCAAATTGATCATAGCTCCAAGAATTCTCTGAGATTTGCTTCAAGGTTTCTCATGATTCTTCCTTTCTTGTTTATCTTCAGCAATGTTAATCATTTAACATTACCCCTCAACCATGATATGCCCTTGGAAGTTTCTCGGTCCACCTTCTCCGGGTGTGCCAGAACAGAAAGCTCCTCCAAAGAAAGCTATTCCTCGGGCAGTGTCAGATACCTACGATATCAGTCCAAGCCAACTTCCATCAAAATTCATCAAAAGCGATGTTGTTTGCATCAAAATCAGTCAGGGTGAATATTAACGGCACATGAAGATTCAGAGAAGCACCTTTGTGGCTGTTTCTTGTTATAATAGGGCGATAATCCAGTTACGGCTTGGGAAGTATACAAGAAATTGGTCTAAATGGTCTCCATCTGGAAAGATATTGGCATGTGGAAACTAATCTCATTCGGAAAGAGGTTCTACGAGTTTCAGTTTTTTCCTGTTGACATGAGAAAAGTCTGGTCTATTGGCACATTCAACCTCAAACCTCAGGTTCTTCGTCTCATCAAATGGTACCCGAATTGTAGTCTACATACGCAACGTCAAACAAATGCGCAAGTCTAGATACTATTGATTTACCTCCCTCAAGAATACTGCAGAACAAACATCTATTTGAAATAGCATCGGGTGTCGGAACACCCCTGTCTATTGATGACGCCACAAGAAATCGAATATTCGGTTATTACTCTGTAATTCTGGTGGATAAGATGCCATATTTTTTAGCTAATTTCATGATTATCAGCATTCTATCCACCAGTGCATCAAAATGTACGATGACATAACTTAACTTGTGGTGGATGATGGTAAAAACTCCAAGAAACCTAGCAAGCAATCGGTGGACAAGGTCGGGAAACATGTTAAAGACGACAAGGGTAAGAAGCCAGAGATTCCTCTTAAGAAAGAATGCCAAAAGAAAACATATATCACCAATGATCAAGGTAACTTGCGTAACAAGATACTATTAATTATGGAACCAGTTGACAGTAATAAGACCAGCACATCGTCTCATTATGCTTTGCATAATGTTAATGATGAAATTCCCTATAATGATCTAAGCTCTAAATCCTTTCAGAAAGGAGATTTTTGATTCGCCAAGGTTGATAGTGTCGCTGGGGTTAAGCCTAAGATATAGTTCATCTAGATGAAGCATCTAACGAAATGTAATGTAAATTCAAGTGAGGGAGATAATTCGGATGCTGCGAATACATAGGAGATGGCATCTAAGAATGAAGAATTCAATTATTCAACAAAGAAAGGGAGCACAAATCCCTTAGTAGAGCACCTGCAAAATATTGCATATGCTGCTGCAAATGTCACTCATTTGAACAGACCTGGGATTCATGAAGGAAAGAGTACTACTTAGTTCTCCTGCAGTTCCTGCGACACAATTGGATACAGCTAGCTCTGTAACTTTTATGGATATTAAAAGCCAAGCATTTCTTTCCGTTTTGTTTTGCAGAATGTTATAGATGAAATAGTACATTATAATCTTGGTGGAAAAGCCTCACCAGTTATTCAAGAACTCTTAGCACATGGTAGAATATTGTTTTTCAAGTTCTAATTTGATATACTATTTGTCCTTATTTCAGGATTGAATATTTTGTTTTTAAGATTGTTTTGGACTTTATATTTAGTATTATGTCAAAATTAAATTTATATTATTTTAATCAAATTATTGAACTCAAGTGGTTAATAGCGACATCAAATGATGAATTTTGAGAGAACCCTCGTTTGATTCTTATGTGAAACAGTTATTGGTTTATACTTAGTTCACGATTAAACTCCGGATTACCAAAACCCCTTATTATGAAACAAGAGGGTTAACAACAAAAATTTAAAAGTGACAATTTCAAATGCAGCCATAAATGTATGAATTGGAAATTATTTCCTTACTATATACACATGAATCTCAAATTACTTTTTAAATGTTATAAAGATTTAGACATCAATCCGTTTTTTTTTTTACTTTAAATCTCAAATTCCGTCCCAAATTAATTTTTTTCTTGTAGTCTCTATTGGTTTCCATAAAATACAAATTGATCCTTATGATTATCAAAATATTGTAAATTAGTTCATTTAAATTGAAAATTTGCAAAATTGATTTCTAAATTTTGTAACATTCAATCATTTAATTACTTGATGATTTATTGGGATTTTATAAACTCATTTCTTTTGTATTTTGGCGTATTACTCTCTTGTATAATATGGGTCCTTTTTTGAATTATAGGCACACTACTTCAACTGCAACACATAGGGAGTTATTATTGGTGGTATGATAGGATTAGGAAGAAAGAAAGAAGTAGATTTAGTTCTCATTATTATGTATAAGATAGTTATGGCCACTCCCTCTTGATGTCTCTGTTGGAATTCTTTGAACCACGTGGTTTCTACTTTTTCTTTTTTACTTTTGACAAATGCATGTAAGTTACAAGAAGAACAAGGAAATCTTTATTTCCATTACATCGATTCTATTTTTGGAAATTGTCAACATCGTTTTTGTTTTGTATGTATGCCCCACCACTAGGGTACAGTACGCATGAGAGACTTATGCCTTATTTTATTTGTTTTTTTTTTTAATTTACTATATTTTTTTATGTTCTTTTTGGTCCAAAAATTTAATTTACTATAATTTGGTTATTCTCCAAAGTTTTGTTGATTGGTAATTCCCTATCAAATCTTTGAATTATTTCTGCTAATTTTCAGTAAGATTGGCATCAAGAGAATATATCATGGCATCTACTTTTAAAAGATTTCTTTCGAATGCCACCTATCGAATTTCAGTACCTCTTTGACTATGTTTCTGATTTTCATTTTGTAGTATCTGTAGCTGAAATTATCTTACATAGCCATTAGTTCAGTTAGAAAGCAAATATGATTTTTTTGGTGAAGGCAAAACAATATGATTATAAGTAAATATTTAATTTTATATATAAGTCCATTAAAAAATAAGGTAAAATTCTCAAATAATGTGTAGCACCCTCTCTGGCTAAAGGTTGCTTGGTGACCCTACAAATTTACTAGAAACTGAAAGCAATAATAACATATCAGTGTCAATGAAGGTACAACAGTAACAAATAATTAATGCACATGCAATGGTCTCAATAGTAACATGAAATACGAGGAGATAAAAGAACAAAGGAATACGGTCTATTCACTTTGCTTTTTAAGCCTCTTTATGATAACTTTCGTGGTTAATGTTGTTGGACAGCATTATATAATTTTGCTTATATGGTAGAGTACTTCACTAAAGGAGAGCATCTTCCTTAAATTGATTTCTAATTTTCTAACATTGAATAATTTAGTTACTTTATCAAAATATAGAGAATTCATTTAAAACATTTAGATTACTTTATTGAAATAAAGAGTTTATTGTTATGTATATGAAGAATGTCTCACAATATTAGTTTTGATCAACTTGTATGTTTCCCTCCGTATTCTAATTGAATGAAGATGTTTTTTTGTCAAAAATAAAATAAAATAGAATACTCCTTCAAATGTGTGGGCATGGGTTTAATGATCACTGATAAAATAGGCAAATAGGACCACCATAGCTAAAAATTGTAATAAAAAAAATCTTAATTGGAAATAATCTTAAGTCTTGATTACTTGATATATTCTCTCTATTAAATGAATGTGTTTAATTGTTATTTATTATCTTTTTTAGTTTAAAATGATGTTTCAAACGTAGTCCGGAAGATCTTCATACAAAAGTGTTAAAAATCACTTCAAATTCTCTCTATTTTCTACATCCTCAAACATATGGTATTAGAAACGTAATTTTGCATATGAAAAATTCTCTATGTGCTACCAAATCACTAATTGCCCCTCAACCACCACAATTGAAGGTTCTTTAGAGCTTTCATATATAAAATTACGTTTATAATAGCATTTCTTCTCTTGAAGTGGTTAACAACCTGACTTGCTGCCAACATTAACATTTTAGGAGGGAAGTGAAACAATTAAATGTCCAACAACTTGTTCAGAATCTTAGTACATGTACTACCCTAATTTTATCTTGGCAAATTCCAAAATATAAGTGTTAATTTTGTTTGATTTTATTGTTTTCCATCATTATTAATTTCCTCCAAAATATCTAAAAAAACAATGGGCATAAACTGAGATTTGTTTTATTGAGAATGATATGGAGCCTAGTGCTATAAAATGAATGAGATGACATGATCAAAGCCAACTAAGATGCATGACAGCTTGCATCCAACACTTTAGGCTTAATTTTCAAGCTTCTATTTTAACTTGATCTCCAAAAGGTCTCAACTCTATAAATAGGAAGTTTTTGGGAAAGAAGAGGAGAGAGAGTCTTGGAGAGAGATTTGTGAGCATTTTAAGAGAGGAGATGCTCTAACACTTGAAGCCTTTTCCGCCACTAACACACTTAGGCTCTTGTGCACAAAACACTACGACTCAACATGATTAAGATTCACAAATGTTGAAAAACCATTAGAAGTTAAAGTTAATGCTTTTGATGATTCTAAAGTAGGAGTAAAATGTTTGTTAGAGTGGGGTGTCGAATGTTCACTAATGATTTACTCTAAGAAGTTTGACTCTGATTCTCGGCGTAGAATATTGGTGGAACTTTTCGACACTCCAGACTCTAACAAATCTTTTACTCCCCAGCTTTTGAATCATCGGTAGTATTTCTCATCATATGTATTTGGTAACGCCTGTTTTGTTGATGCTGTGCTGCCACATAAATGGATTACAACAACAAAGATAAGTATTTTTCTTCGCCCTTTTCTCTCTTTTTTCATTTTTATTATTATCATTATTATTTGGGTCATCCTTTTTGTCAAAGACACAACACTCTTTTTTATAAAGAAAGAATAAATCAAGTGATGTTGAGGTAACTATACTTTGTCTCTTTATTTAGTTTTTTTTTGTTAGATTTAAATATGATAAAACTTTGTTCAACTAATAAGAACCAAAATTTCAAGTTACCTTATTAACTTGCACATTTCTTGTTACCTTATTTTTTAGGAATGAAATAAGTGTATGTTTAGCAATTACTCTACATGGCTTACTGTTGGATTGGCAGCAAAGTCATTCACAAGGAAACCTTGTGATGACATTCGACACTGATAAGTGAATCGTAAGATCGGAAGACGACAACAAAATGAAGACGAAACTATTCATCGATACTTTCCCGAGAGAATTCATGCAATGGAGAACTGCTGGTCCACCCCCTGAAGTTGTCAAGTAAATGTATCAGTGATTAGAGCTTGTTCATTTGATTTGTGGTGTAGGCCTATTGGCAGCTTATTGCATATTGTGTAGTAGCCAGTTTATTGAATCAGCTAGTCGCAGCACTCCAAGCCCTCAAATGTCGCATGTATTCCTCCGCAATGATCTTATCGTTGAAGTCCTATCATTCCTTCCAGTGAGATAATGTGTCTGCAAGTCATGGAAGACACTCATCTCCGATCCCACATTCATCAAACTACACTTTCAGCGTTCCCCAAGAATATAACCGAGCCCAAGTGGTTGGTTCATGCATTGGATTGCTTTGTTTGCTATGTTATTCATCCTCTTCATCTCCATTTTCATCCGAACCTCAATATCTTAAAGACTAGGATCTTTTAAACATAAACTGCAGGCTCAGATACACAGTTGGTTATGATAATTCAACTCACACTTATAAGGTGGTGGCCTTCTCTTCTGATGAGGTGAAAGTTTTTAATTTGCATGACAATGTTTGGAGAAATATTCCAACTTTTCGTACTTTGACCATGTTGTTGTTACTCATGGCTCTGCTTACTTTAATGAAGGTGTGTATTTGAGCGGCACTATTTACTGGTTTTCCATTCAAAATAAGTTGAGTTTTAGTTATTATCACAAGGATTTCACTGTTGAACAATTCGTGTTTATCTCGCTTGATCTTGATATTGAGACATACAAGCATTTGTTGGGTCCTCCTGGTGTTGATGAAGTGCCAGATATTGAACCAACTATTGCTGTGTTAATGGACTGCCTTTGTTTTTCTCACATTCTCAAAAGAACTCATTTTGTTATATGGCAGATGACGGAATTTGGAGTTGAACAGTCTTGGACTCAATTCGTTAAAATTAGTTTTCAGAATATTCAAGTAGAGGATAAGTTTAGGGACGGGAGATATCATCCATTTTTTATGTTCCCATCGTGTCTTTCTGAGAATGGGGATACATTGATGTTAGTAAGCTATTGTGGAGACAAGGAAATTCTCTATTATTTGAGAGATAATAGAGCAGAGCAAGCTAGTGGTAATAAAATAATATGGTCTTTTTCCAAGGATTATGTTGAAAGTAAGTTTTGATCATTCACTTATTCGTAATTCAAAATCATTGGAATTCATGTATGTTGTTTTTAAATCCTTATCTTTTCATAGTAATAGATTGCAATTATTTTTTGTTCTTGAATTGTGTAATTATATTGTCAAGTGTTTGGTAATCTTTGAATGAATTTGTTTTGTTTTTATAATTTCAATTATAGGAAGATGATTCTACCAATAGGAAATTCAGTCTCTGTTAATGATAGACTAAAAGGTTATAGCAGGAAAAAGGTCAATAGGGAGTGGCATGTGCAGTGATGAGAAAAGGAAAAACCATAATTATAATATTTCTTTAAACATATATTAATTTCATTTACTTCTAAACTTGAAGATGGTGATCATGTTTGTACTGTAACAACGTTGAAAGCATGTTTGTGCACACACTTCCTTTGTCAGATTGTGGTGAACGGAGCTTTGGAATATTTACATAATGTGGCTTTGCACTCTTGAAAGTTATATATCCATTCAAGTTTTTCATGTGTTTTAGTTTTACTTTTTGTATTTCGGTGTATCACTCTTGTATAATATGGATCCTTTTTGAATTATAGGCACACAACCTCAACTGCAAGTCTGCAACGCATCGGGAGTTATTGGTGGTAGATGGTGGCATGATAGGAAGAAAGGAATAAGTAGTTTTAGGTTAATTTGCTGCTGTATTATTGGTTTCTACTGCAAGAGGGAGTGGTTTTATGGTCTGTGGTAAACAGCTTGAGGCTGAAATTCCTTCACTTGAAAATGCCTTTTTCTCTAAAAACTCATTTTTCATTTGTAATCATGAATCAAATGCTCTTTATTACTTGATGATCGATTCACATGTAGAATGTATTGGTCCCTCAAGATTGTTCCCATTAACCCAAACACCCCACCAATTATATTTTTTTGATGGGTATATGGTAACTTTCTTTGGTGATTCTGAGATTGCCGAGTGATCAAGTAACAGTGGTCATTATAGTCTCCTTGTTAATATGTATGAAGAAGTGAATAGTTGGAGTGACGTCGCAAATATCTGGACTAAGATGATGGATTTGAGTGTGGAGAAGAGATGTCTTGGGTCTAGCTGGATTGAAATCAACAAAGGAAATTCATTTTTTTGCGGCTTCTGATAAGCATCACCCATTTTGTGGTCGGTTTCACTTGTTGCTGGTTGAACTGGATGAGCATCTGAGGCTAGCTGGCTATGTCCCTGACTGGGATCTATTCTTCGTTGGCTTTTGGCACTCCTCTTCGTAGAAGGGTCCTTAGAATGATGGTTGTGTCTGTTAAAGAAGGGTTTAAAATTATGATGCACTTTGTTCTGTACATAGCTAAACACTTGAAGACAAGCCTTGATAAGTTCTTGAAAGGTATGGCTCAAATTATTACATAACCTGTTTTCTTCCCTGTCAAGTTGTTTATGCCATTTGGCTGTTGAACCAGTAACTTGAGTAAGAGTTAGATCTATGCCATGATCCCTCAAACCTTGTATTGTTCCATTTTTTTCTTTGGTTATTCTCTGGTTTGGTCTTTTTGGCTATTAGCCTCCCTAGTTTGTGTTTGGCTTTGTATGTTTGGTTATTGACTTATTTTGTTCCCCCTAATGGTAAATATTTGCCCCTGTCACTTAGGAGCGATAACATATTAATAGATTTGGGATCTTGGAGTGTGCTTCTCTCAGGGTCTCAAGTTTGATTCCTCTGGTGCCAATTTCGGTGGGCAAGTCGCTTTGCTCTAACTTAGAACGGGCCCCCGCAAGTGGACGATGGGATTGGCCCCCTCGAACTAGTCGATCATTGGATCGGATACCGAGTTTAAAAAAAATAAAAAAATAATACTAACTATTCTATTGATATAATCCTATTTTCTTTCAATTTTATTTATTTTTATTGACAAAGTATGTTCTACTTTATCGATAAAGAAAAAAAGTAATAGTTATTTTGATCGTAAATGTATAATGAATAACCACAATAGTCTCTTGTATCAAAATTTTAAATAATTTATTTCGTTAATAAAAATAGTCATTAACATTAACAAACTCGTTAATATTATCATAACGATGGTATAACCTCCATTTGACAACATGGTCTCTTTTACTTTTCTAATTTATGTAATAGTTCCTTGCTTGAGATATTTGAAATCGCAACCCATGATAAATGTTGTAAAAATGGAAAATATACTTATTTTGGTTTGTAATAAAATGGTTTGATGCATTAATGTACTGGTACAAAAATTGTATTTTCTTGGTTTGTACCTCTGATATCTCAGCTGGTCCAAGCAAAACCATAGCGGCTGATCTCCAGAAAGAACCTACAAATACCTCATCATCCACTATTCCAGATAAATCCATTCCAAAACCTACCTAGAAAACCACCAAAACGTTTGCTCAGGCGTTAGCTAATTTATGTGATATACCAAACTCTCGGTTACCTCAACCGGTGCTTAAGGGTGACAATTTTGCTATTGCGATCCCGGAGGAGGAGGTACTTGCAGGTATTGATGCTTGCAAATTCAACCCTCACGCAATGGTGATTTGGCCTAAAGGCTCAACGCCCTTAACTGGTCATGCACTGCGTGAAGGTGAGAAAAACCACAAGAAGGGGGGGTTGAATTGTGTTTTTGGAAACTTCTTCTTTTACGTTCTAGATAACTGTTCTCAGGTTCAGAGTCTGAAGTAGTTCAGAGTCTAAGTGAGTTCAGAGTCTATGTGCAGTGGATAATGTAAAGAACAGAAGAAGAGAGAACACAAGCAATTATACAGGTTCCTTCCACAAACCGGAGTAGTCCTGTCCTCCTTGCACTTCCAAGGAGAGTTCCACTAAAATGTAATCTCAAATTACAAGTTGCTCAATCACACAAGAAAGAGACTTATCTTTGCTCAAGGACACCTCCAAGAGACTTCTATGCTCAATCACACAAGAAAGAGACTTCTATGCTCAATCACACAAGAAAGAGACTTCTATGCTCAAGGACAACTCCAAGAGACTTTCTTTGCTCAATCACAACTGAAAGAGACTTAACTTAGCAATTACAAAGAATTGAATAAGGTTTTGAATACTTGATATACAATCAGAGATATTCACAATACAATACGAAACAGAACAGACTCTGTTTTT
>Ga0228711_1007759_pt1 | contig 15406 bp, 12 predicted proteins | sample MedpolnodulmetaG_2_FD_177996 | JGI IMG/M metagenome (GOLD analysis project Ga0228711, IMG submission 177996) | Root nodule microbial communities from Medicago polymorpha collected in Santa Monica, California, United States - brown nodules | ecosystem: Host-associated > Plants > Roots > Nodule...
CCCTTCTTGTGTTTTTTCTCACCTTCAAATACATGTTAAGGACTGTTTATTGAGTTGTAACTCGTTGTGCTACACCAAAGCTTTGAAGCAAGGTTGTAGTTATTTGTTTGAAGGTAACTTCACCATTTATGTGTTTGAATCAGATAATCACAAGAGCTATGATTGATTGTACGATAGTGAGATGGGAGCTCAAATCTAGGAGTTCCTAGGTTGAAGTCTAGACGGGTAGGTCCTAGGTCTTAAGATGTAAACGAGGAGTTTGCTGAGAACTTTAGAATAAAGACTAGTGGATTTCCTTCATGGCTTGGTAGCCCCCAGAGTAGGTGTGTTTGTCACCGAACTGGGTTAACAACTCTCATGTGCCATTTACTTTCTTGTCATCTATTTTTCTTGCGTATTATTTGCTTATTTGCATAATGTTGAAACATTAACCTCAACATTCGTTTTATGTGTGTACGGTGTTGGAACATCGCATAGAACATCTTAATATTGTGTGCTAGAATTTGACATAAGCATCAGAGACTGACTGGTCAGTTGATGATGATTCAATGATAGATTGAAGGGGAGAACCCGACATGAAATGAGGATGGACAATCAAGGTTGTAAAGGTTTCAGAGGCCATTTGTGTAGTTTCAAGTTGTTGTTGTTGTTGTTGGTTTCCTGAAACAGCTATGTCAGGTGCTATCTTATAGGCCTTTTGTGGAGTTATATGCTTTTCACGACCTAAATGTTTCTCTAGGTTTCTAATAGTGTGTGGTGAATCTGGGGTTGTTGGTTTTGGTTGAGATGATGATGATATTATGTTATGAGAGGCTGTCTGCACTGAGTCTCCTTCAAACTTCTCATCTTGAAGTAGGGTTTGAAGGGGCTTCACACAAGGAGGTTGAAGCCAATGATCAGTAGGCAGATTCTGACATATTTCAATTCTTTTCTAAAGCATCATACTAGTCCTTTCATCTATGGTTGATTGCTTATAATCATCAACATCATCAAGCTTTTTAGAAGTTTTGGTTGTTGGTGAGGGAGGTAAAGCTTTATCTAGATTTATGTAGGCTCTACTTAAGGGTATGTCATCTAGATTGGTTGTGATGTGTGTAGGTGAAGATGGGTCTAGATCTATTGTATCAGAAAGAGGATTGTTAGAAACATTACCTCTTGCATGAGCAGCTTCTGAAGTTCCTTGTTCCCTCTTCACTTGCATAGTTTCATTTTCGCTTTCTAGCTCAGCAATAGTCTTCTTTTGTTTCAGCAAATCCTGGCATATGCCTTCATAGGATTCAAACAGTTCATCATAAGTGATGTCCTCTCCATAGGGATCCTTCTCAGAGTCACATCTTCCTGTGAAAACAGTAACATAATTGGAACTTTCTTCATTTGGTTCCTCTTCGTCATCAGACCAGGATACATAGTTGCCTTTTTGTTGCCTTTTGAGATGTGTAGGACATTCTGACTTGTAATGACCATACCCCTCACATCTAAAACACTGAGGACCTTTTCCTGGATTTGATTGTTCCTCTGCTTTGACCCTTTTCTACGAATCATCATTTTTCTTTATGTCATATGGGATGTCTCTAACATTTGGTCTTCGTCCTCTTTCCAATTTTTTCATGATGTTGTTGAACTGTTTACCAAGTAGCACCACAACTTCTGATATTTATTCATCAGTCTCTAATTCACTATCACTTTAAACAACACTTGTATTAGACAAGAAGGCAATGCATTTTTTCTTCTTCTCCAACTAATCATTGGTAGCCATCTCAAAAGTTTGAAGTGACCCAATAAGTTCTTCTACTTTCATATTTGCAATATCTTGAGCTTCCTCAATGGCAGTCACATTCATATCAAATTTTTTGGGAAGAGATCTGAGAATCTTTCTAACCAACCTTTCTTCTGACATTTTCTCTCCCAAAGCATCAGAGGCATTTGCAAGTTCCAGAATGTTCATGTAAAAGTCTTGAATGAGTTCATCATCTTTCATCCTGAGACTTTCAAATTTTGTGGTGATTAACTGCAGCTTTGACATCTTGACTTTCGACGTACCTTCATGTGTAGTTCTCAGGATGTTTCAGGCATCCTTGGCAACATTGCAATTGTTGATTGATCTAAAAATGTTTTTGTCTACCCCATTGAACAAGGCATTCAAGGCTTTGTTATTACCAAGTGCTAGATCATCTTCAACTTTTGACCACTCTTCTTCTGGTTTTAAGCTCAATGGTGTTATTGCCATCTTTGTCTTTGATACGTGGGTGATCTTATCCCTTGAGAACAACATTCCATGTCTTGTTATCAATAGATTTGAGAAAAGCTATCATGCGCACTTTCCAGTAGTCATAGTTAGACCCATCCAAAGTAGGTGGTCTGTTGACTTGTCCTCCTTCCTTTTTCATGGTACCAAAAATTATCTTCCGTGGAGCTCACCCAGAAACTTAACATGGTGCCTGCTCTGATGCCAATTGAAATTTCAGTACGTAGAAATAACAAAATTAGTACACAATGTTATGACATGTCTGATGTCTCGCAAGAAGTTAGAACATCGTGACAACTGTAATTACAGATAGCAAATATAATAGAAGGAGAAAAAGTAAATAACTCAGGTTATTTGTTGACCTAGTTCGGTGCAACTTCACCTATATCTAGGGGCTACCATGTCAGGAAGGAAATCCACTATAGTAGTATCAATTGGAAGCATACATAAAAGCCTTCACCGCCCTACTAACTTCTCACCTAATCACTATCCGTGGTATTTCTACCTAAGACTCTAACTAGTTCTAAATGAGAGCCCACTCACTTCCTCTTAGTCATAAACTAGTGACCGTCCTTGACATCCTTAACAAATGTTGGAGACACTCTACTAGAAAAAGAATCAACTCGTGCTTAAAAGCCTTGAGTTCAGAGTATTACAACTCAATTACAAAGTCCAACTCAAATATCAAAGTGATATAAGAGTTGCTTACAAATAATAATGACATACTAAAACCCTAGATGACTCTTTTCAATTGCGGCTTCAGTGAGTTTTTAGGTCTTTTTTCTTTGTTTATATAGCCTGAATGCAGAAAGATGTGATGCGCAAGTCTTGGCTAAAGATCAGCTGAAATCTCGAAATTTAAGCACAAATATTCTGAAGCAGATCAGATGTTTCCTTAAATGTTGCAACAAAATTCTTAAGAACTAAGTTAAGTATGAACCGCCTTCCTCTGCTTCTAGAAACACGCTAACTTGGTCAACTCTTCATATGATACTAATCTTCAGAGAATATATGAAAATATTCACATTAAAATTGAATCCCCGTGTAAGCAGATCAAGGCACGCTATAATGTCGTACCAAAATGTTTAAGACATTGTGTCTGACATCTTGCTTGACTTAAAGTTTTAACAAAATGCAGCCAACACATGTCTAAAACCTAACAAACGGCTTAGGGGCAACTGTTTTGGACCGGTCACAAGACCAACCGCACGATGACACGTGGCCTAAGATACATCGCCTTAGAGCTCTGCACCCAAAGGAGCACACCAGCTTGTGTGCACCATGCCACACAAGAGCGCATTCTCGCGCGATGATCACCCTACACGTGTCCTGCTCCGTCCCTAATCATACTCTGCACACCCGAAGACGGTTATGACCAACACGCGCCTATATAAGGGTGAACTTGCTTCACCCTCAAGGTACACGTCACTTTTCACAACACTTCCTACACACTCTTTCTCAGTTCCATTACTGACTTGAGCGTCTAACTTGCCTGCAGGCACCTTTCGTTCCACCGTGAAAACTCATCGTCGCCGCGTCGCCGTCACATCAAAGCACTTTCTACCACCGTTGCTATTCAACCGTTCTCACCGGACATATCAACTTTGATATTGGGGATAAGTATAAAGTTAAGAAAAAGGTTTTGGGGTTAATTGTAAATGTTTAATTAAGTAGAAAGTGTTTAGGTTCTATAACTGTTTGAGTCCCAAAACTTCATATATTCTTTTGCAGTTATACTTATTCTAAAATAACCAACGAGACTTGCAATGCTTAACGACATCCTGCAGTGTCCGTATACATTTTTCTTAAGATACTATACATAGGTTTATTATTATTTTATTTAATTAGGCTATAAGCTTTTGTTTATAATGTTTCATTGGCTACATGAAAACTCCTTTTAGTTTAACCATTCAATCATTTCAAAACCAAGTTGATATTTTTTTTAATTTACTTTACATTTCACCACTTTTAAGACATTTTAATTATTCTTTGGTCTTTTGGGGGGATGGGGAAGGATGAATGTTTTGCCGTTGTTATCCTTGCATTCTTATAGTGGCTTTTATAATGTTGACATGCAATATAAATTTCATATCTATGAAATTATTGTGTTGTGTTGTGTTGTACTTTTTTAGGTTTATTTTTTCTATCTTGTTTTACAAAAGGTTTGGGAGAAGCATGTGCAATGGTGCTGAATCTCGAGGAAATATAAATGGTGAGGTAGTGATATCAAAGGTTGAGAATTGCCATGAAGAAAGAATGCGAAATACAGAAGGTAGTGAAAGAACTTGCAATTGTGGCACTGGTCTTCTTCAACGTATATATCATCATCTTAGTACTCTTCTTCCTACCATTTCAGTATCTGAGGTTAGTAACCTCTATCTATCTATCTATCGCTTCGTGTTTTTGTTATGTGGACTGAGCAAAGATTTTCTCATGTTTTCTACACTCGTTTGTTGGGTTTAAAAGATGAATTTAAAACATTTTGAAAACCTAACATAATATCATATAATGATGAACTAATTATTTTGTTGACACATATACATATAAACGAAAACAGAATATAGGTGTCATGGGATCCATGTCCAACCCACACACCTAAACTATGTCCCAGTAGTAACCACTGCACTTCAACAACATAAGGGGCACATAATGAATTTAAGGGTTTCCATAATTAATGTTTGTAAGGTAACTAGAAGAACATATACATTTATAACAAAATGATAATGATATTCTCGTGAAAAATATTGTAGGTTTAATATAATTTTTATAACCAACTGACATCAGGCTTAACAAGGATGAGTAATAATGTACCAAAAAAAGCATGAGTAATACTTGGCTTAATAAAAAAGCCTGTTATGGCGTCACCTCGTGAAATTGTTCAAATTGGTAGGAAGTCTCCTTTAGAGAGAAGGGATAAGTTGAATACGAATGACTCTTGTAGAAGTAATGGGTTAACCGATTGTTGCGGTGTTCTCCGTGGAAGTGATGGTCAATGGTTGTGTGGCATTGCTAAAGGTGTTGGTATGTGTGGTGTCTATATAGTACAGCTTTAGGAAGTGTTTCAAGTATGCGAAAAGGTTAGGATTCAGAGCAGGTGAATTGAATGTGGATTCTCTAGTGGTTTCTAATATCCTTTTTAATAATGAGAATGGACGCCCGGTTGGTAGATCATTGTATGTGAAGATTCGTGGATTGCTTGAGTTGGAGTGGAATGTAGTGATACATCACAATTATGGTGAAGCCAATCAGTATGTTAATGCCTTGACAAACTTTGGATGCTTGAATACCGATATTGTTTATTACGAGACTTGCCCGGTTCAATTATCTCTTTCAGTTTTGCAAAATACAATCTATTATTAATCGTTATGTTTAAGATTGACTCGTTTTACTGTATACTGACAAACTCTATTTATTCGACACTGACAAGAGTAAGAAAAATATAATCTCATATAATTAAGTGATTGAACTCAAATGTTAATGAGGTTCATCAAAAGATGAATCGTTCAAAAAAACTAGAGTTTGAATTTTGGGTGAAACAATGATTAAACTTTACTTACCTTGCTCTTGATTTTGGAAGTCAAAGGGTTAACACAAAAATATATATAATCTCATATTGTTGCAGTTAGTTACTCCACACACGCTCAAATCAAGAAGATTTGTGATCATTTGATTATCGATCGTACTATCCAAAAACTAAGCAGATGTTTTTTGTAAAAATTAAAATTACCGAACCCGAGATCATTGTGGATAGTTCGAACTCAGTCAGACGTAAATGTGGAGCCTTGATGGCATGAATGTAGGGAACCCAAGTTAATATAATATAGTTCATTGAAACTATCGCAACATATAGTATATGAGAAATGATATTTATACAAGAATTTTTTAATAACTTAAAATCAAATAATTATCCATTATGTACTTTGTCATGAGTTGGATCTACAACCTTAAAATCAAAAAATTAATCTCTTCTATTGTGCAATGAGAATACAAAGGAACATCAATAGAAAATTATAAACACAAAAAAACACAAATGGAAGACATGCCCATGAATCAGATTCTGGGTTTCCATCTTCATTGTTGTGAATGAGTCAGCAGTGTACTATTCCATATTATTTAATACTAGAATATATATTACTATTATAATACTACTATTTTTTACAACTATAATATAATATATTCTGCGCGTGCGTGTGTTTAATACAGTTCATAATAAACCATGTCTTGTTCTTCATAGTGTTTGTCCATAATTCTTGAATATTTTATTTTTGTCTTATAAATAAATTATGACTATGATTATGTTGTTCAATAATATGCCTTTTAAAGCTTCCATCATTTCTTTAATATTAAGTTTTAGATTCAAATGATTCTTGTTTTATATGACCCCCATTTTTTCTTACTATAAATTTATGATGACGTCATTACATGGATCATCTTCCCTTAAAAAAATATGTAGAACCATATCGTCGCTAGTCTAAACTCAAATTGTCTAGGATGCTACTAATATATATATATATTATGAGAGAAGTGAGATTTGGGAGCAACTTTTACTTTACATTATTATTATTATTATTTCCTTTTATTCATTTTCACTTATTGTGTCTCTTTCTTCCTCTTAGCTACGTTGTTAATAATAATACATCTTGTTAGATTCCTATAATGTGACGAGTTAAGGTTTGAATTCTATTTGAGAAGGATGTTTACATTTAGTGGCTTACATTCATCATATAATAGTACCTCTACTCTAGGGAACTTAACGAAAAAAAAAAAATACTTCATTAATACATACTGATTCTACATTAACAATCTAAAAATAAATCATATTGTTGTGAATTCATTGAAAAATCACACCAATAAAATATTTGATGTGTGGAGAAAAAATAATCAAGCAACCAAAATAAAGTGGGTAACAGTTATAAATCACAAGCAAAAGTAGAAAACAACGAGAGAAAGAAAGAGAGAACACTCGAAATTTGTTTACCCAGTTCGGTCCAATACTGACCTAGTATGGGGGAGAGAGCAGTCACATGTTCCACTATAATGATGAGTAACTTTATAAAGAGATATCAAAAGGTTACAAGAATTAGACTTCAAACCAAATTCTACCCAAAGTCACAATCTCTTTCCGTGACCAGAGACTCAATCCTAATAGTGTTTCCCAAGGTGAATCAATCCCAACCCTAGTGTATGTTGCCAAGAGCAAACTCTACAAACCCTAGTTTTTGTGTTGGCTTCTAAATCCTTGTTTTCAACTCTCTACTATCTGAAGGTTTCATCTGATACAAGATCTATATTTATAGAGAAATATAACTCGTAAATTTGGAATGATATCACACTGAAGATACGTTTCCTTTTTCTTTTCCTTCAGCACAAAATATATTTGCATCAAATATTCCCTTTAAAAATATATTTGTATCAAATCTTCCTTCATATGGTACAAAAATATATTTATTGTCCATAAATATATTTTTAGCACAAAATTTATTTGAAACAAATCTTTTATATTTTTAGCAACAATATTCTTCATCCAACAAATTTTGAGTCATATTACAACACATAGAATGTCGATAATATTTATAGAGATGTTTAGAAAGTGATCTCAAACTAAGAATATAGTAAGATATGATGATTAGATACATGTGTTATTTTTTATTATTTAGTTAATGTATAGTACGTATTCTCCATTAGAATTGCTCATTTCATGGACCTTTTGCCAGCAGTTTTGCTTGAAAGTTCGGCATGGATTAGTTTTTCATACACAATATAGCAATTGGTGTGTTGTTTTTTTTTAAGGATTTACTTAGTATTTTTTTATGAACAACAATAGTAATTAGTATAATTACACAATTTTTGTTGAGATATATGAAATAACAATGCAAATTATTTGCATGCAGGTGAAAGAAGAGTTGCGATCGCTCTCAAAAATTGCGTGTCCCATAACAATGACAAGCCTAATGATGTATTCTCGGTCAATTATCTCAATGCTTTTCCTTGGTCGACAAGGAAAAGCAGAGCTAGCTGGCGGTTGCCTAGCGCTTGGTTTCGCCAACATCACCGGAAATTCCATTCTCAAAGGCCTAACAATGGGGATGGATCCACTCTGTTGTCAAGCTTATGGAGCCAAAAGATGGTCAGTTCTAAACCAAACACTTTTCAGAACACTCTCTCTCCTCCTACTAATTTCAATTCCAATTTCACTTTTATGGCTAAACATGGAACCACTCCTTCAATTACTAGGTCAAGACCCTAGTGTCACAAAAGTTGCACAAATTTACATGCTCTACTCAATTCCTGAACTATTAGCTCAATCTTTTCTCAATCCAATAAGAACTTTCTTAAGAACTCAAGGCTTAACAACACCAATTACTATGGTTGCATCAATTGCAGCACTATTACACCTACCAATAAATTATTTCCTAGCTACATACTTAAAATTAGGTGTAAAGGGTATTGCATTAGCCACTGGAATGAATTCAATAAACATAACATTAGGGTTGTTGGTTTATATTGTTTTCTCAAATAAACCAATCAAGCCATGGCAAGGTGTTAATATATTTGACTCAATTTTTCATGGTTGGAAACCATTGCTTAGCCTTGCAATTCCTAGTTGCCTTTCAGTTTGTTTAGAATGGTGGTGGTATGAGATAATGCTATTTCTTTGTGGTTTATTAAGTAACCCTCAAACTTCGGTTTCTACGATGGGAATACTTATTCAAACACTTGGTTTTCTGTATATCTTTCCATATTCACTTAGTGCATCTTTGACAACAAGAATCGGTCACTCGTTAGGGTCAGGACATGCCTCTCGAGCACAAGGAACAGCTATAATTGGAATTTTGATCGCGTTTTCACTTGGAGTTTCGGCTTTTATTGGATCAGTTTTAGTGAGGAAAAATTGGGGGAAATTATTTACCAACGAGGTACAAATTATTGATATGATAAGAAAAATACTTCCGATTTTAGGGTTATGTGAAATTAGCAATTGGGCGCAAACGGTATCGTGTGGGATTTTAGCTGGCACCGCACGTCCTTATGTTGGTGCTAGGATTAATTTGTGTGCATTTTATTTAATTGGGTTACCAGTTTCAATTTTCGCTTCATTTGTGTACAAATTTGAATTGGTTGGTTTGTGGTGTGGAATGTTGGCAGCACAAGTTTCTTGTTTTTGTATGATGGTGTATACATTGATTCAAACTGATTGGGAGCAACAAACTAGAAGGGCATTGGAGTTGGCTCAAAAAACAACGGAGCAAGAAAGCGTAATCGATGAGGAAAGTGTATTGCTTGATACTCTTTAAGTGTATGTTTGGATCTGCGGTTGAAAATTGCAAAATCGCATTCCAATGCATGTAACTCTGGAAGTTACAACTTTTTGTTGCCGCGGTTCCAAACATGCTGTACGGCTTTTAATACTATTAGAAGCATTTTTTCCCTTTCAAATTACACTTAATTAATTGGTGGATTTTGCTCAAATTTCATTGATATAAAGGAGTACTCAAATTCATTCTCTTTTTAGTGAAATTCATGGAATACCCCCTATGATTAAGTATTAATTTTGAAGAGTTTGCTTTTTAACATTGATCTTCCATTTAGTCAATGAGATTTTTATAATTCAATTTTTGTTTAGTGATGGTAGTCTTTTTGAGTGTAAGTTATTTTCCTTTTTGAGTAATTTTATTCATTGTTCATTCATTAATTGTAATAGGCAATTTAATTTGTAAACTTGCTGGTGATTAATTTTTTTCCATGATACATATTTCACTATTGTGTGCAAAGGAAAAACTAGCTACATTGTGAACAACTCGTTCCCAATCAAGCTTTATCAATATTGTTGAAGTGTATAGATGGATTTGGAAATAGTTTGTTATGGAGTAACACTTAGTTTGTTAGAGGATTCATTTAAGTTTGATTGTATGAATACTAATTCCATGGTAGCATTTCAGTTTGTGTTGAATGAATATTATTATTTTTTTCGAATGTTTATTCATTTGTCTTCAATCTATGGTAAGAGATAGAAAATTGACTAAATAGGAGTAAAGAATAAAAAGGATTACTCATTGATCCTCATATTCTAAGCCCCTCGATGTTTAGTGTTGGGAATTTGTCCCTATAGTAACTACATGATTTATCCTCTTGCAACATAGTTTTTTATAATGTGAGTTTTGAGAAGGTGTAATCCTTACCATTACAACAGAAGCATGTAAACAAAGCTATATTAAGTTTGCCAGATTTATTAAAGAAAGTTTTGAAAGTTTTTCCATTCAAAGAAAAACCAATTTTTTCTTTAAAACATTTTGCTAGTGTATTTTTCAAAATTTAATTTTCTTCTTCTAAACTCGCAAAATTTTCGCATTTGAAAGAAACATTAGAACATCTAGTAGTCTGGGATTTTTTTTTATAAGAAAGCTTTAAGGATTTGCTCAAATCTTTTTTTTAAAATGGAAAATTGATTTTCTAAAATATATATGGTTTTCTTTTGAGAAGCAATTAGTTTAATAACCACATTGGTTTTCTCTTATAATTTCTCAGGTAAATGCATATACACTTCCTCAGATAAATCATCATTCAAAAATGCATTATTAATGTCAAGTTGAAGAAATTCTCACCGTTTTTAAGCAGTTATGCAAAGCAAAGTTCTAACAGTGGTAAGTTTGGCTGCAGGTGAGAAAGTATCTAAGAAATCCACTTTAGCTTGCTGAGTGAAACCTTGTGCAACCAAATGTGTCTTATATTTGTCTAAAGAACCATCTGTCTTGTATTTTACCTTAAACACCCATCTACAACCTATTTCTTTTTTGTTAGCAGGAAGAGGTTGGAGTTTCCATGTGTGATTAGCTTCTAGTGCTGCTAACTCTTCGGCCATTGCAAGCCTCCATTCAGGTTTAGTCACAGCTTGGTGATAAAAACAAGGTTCACATATAGTGTCAACATGAAAGAGATACTCCTTGTAGGTAGAAGACAAACGATCATAGGAAATGTGATTTTGAATGGGATGTTTTACATTGCACTGATAGTTATCAAGAGTTGACAGAGGTCTACGGATTCTGGTTGAATGTGATTTTGAGGAAATGTGATTTTGTCTAAAATCCCAAACTCATATCAAGGATGAAAAAAACATGAAGAATGAAAGAAAATATCCTTGACTCGTGTGCCCCATGTAACACCCTGAACCCCACATACTATTTTGAAGTAATAATTCAACATTTAAAAGAACATATTAATGTGTTACTCTTCATCTTTCAACATATATCAAGTTTCCATCATAAAATATTAAGTCACAACGGAAATATGTCTCAGCAACATAAATGTCATACATCATATCTCAAAATAAGTACATCATCAAAATGAACTCAAAGTTCCTCAAATCCAATAACATAAATAAAATCCCAACAGTCTTAATCAGAGCACCATTAGTTAAGACTCCAAAATCAAAGCGGTAAAAGACAAGTAGGCTCCAAGTCGTCCTCGGGAAACTCACGGAAACTATGCGTCCTCAACCTACAAGTCTACACCACAGAGGTGTAGGCGACCATTTGCCACACGTAGGATAAGATATAAATTCAACATAGAGGAAATACGAACGTATGTATAATATTAGGATCACAACATCATATATACACATATTCATCTTAAGCAATATCATATTCATATGTATTCTCATTCAATTATTTAAATAGATACAATGAATCTCAAATCATCATCACAAGGATATAAACAAGTATTCACATCATCAATTTATCACCAAGTTGAATACATATCATTCACACTTCATCACCATCGTCAAATCACACATTTTTCACATAGATACACATATTTATGTATGCCTCTTTCACATAGATTCACATAGTTGAGTACACGACTTCCACCCAGACTCATATGCATGCAATATTATAATTCAACTCTATATGCATGTGGTACTGTTTTGGATATTAGCGGTATTTTTTTTAGTGATCCCACCTCACTTTGGATATCATAGGTATGTTTATGAGGAATCCGACCGTCACTTGGACTGATCATGAATGCTTGAGCATCTCATCATGACTCAACAATGCATAAATTCATAGAACTCAATAAATTACATCAACAACATCGTCATATATTCACCGTCGCTATTAAATCATCATCATTTATGTCATCGTTATATCATCATCATATCAACGTCATTATATCATCATCATCATCATCATCATCATCATCATCATTTTCATCATCATTATATCAATGTTTAATCAAATCAATAATTCAACATCATTATAGCAATCATATTGATATAAAAACATCATCATATTAAGTCAACATTCTTATATCATCATATCCTCAACTCAATTAATCATGCATATTATCATGCATCAATATGTATTCACATTATCTCATAATCACATTCACTCTCATTGGATATTCATAACACATTATGCTGCATCATCAAATATACTTCATTAATCATCTAGTGAGTTCACAATTATTTCCTAGTTCAATTCATTGCATAACCAATTACAAGTCCATTACTAGTCATGATAATCTCTATGTTCACTTCCATCAAGAACTTGGATAATTACACCTACAATGCCAAATCATACTCCTATTAATTCAATCAATCACCAATATGTCATATTTTAAGAAAACACGTCATTTTACTTTGATTTAATCATGGAAAAACATTTTTTGTTACTAGAGCAAGTTCCTACCCATTTTATAGAGTGTAGAGACATTTGAAATGGATAAAAATGCATTTTTGGAGTTTATGTCCTGACAAAATCGTGGCCTGATTTTTTCAATCCAAAACACCAAATTTCTGGTCCAAAATCGTGGCCCGATTTTGGCTAACAGACATCAATCAAATTTCATGATTTCAAAGCTTACCAAGTTGTTTCTACTCAATTTTAACATGATAATTCTACTTCTAAACATGACAACAACAACAACAACATTCTATCATCTTCAATGCATGCATATCTCCACATTCAATTTTACATACCAAACATCAAATATGCAACAACTTCATGGAATTCATCAATTTCAACATAGAACTCAAGAACACAATACCCATATATTAAAATCATGGAATTATCATCACAATATCAAGGATTTTCAAATAAGCATATACCCGTGATCATAACAACATACAAGAACACAAATTCAATATTATTTCATCACAAGATTCATGAAAGTAGAAAAATATCATACAAACCCATAACTATCCAATTGCTCATAAATCTCATATGGTGAAAATAATATACATGTGTACCTTTTATCTATTCAAAATTAGCATCCCTTTAGCTACGGTCTCACTCTCCTCTTGATTCCATAAGCTCTCTTCTTCTTTCTCTCTATATCCCCTTTTCTCTGCTCTTGCCTCTATCTCAAAAAGTTTGCAAATGATTTTTTAACCCTAATTCATAAGACTAAATTGACAGATTTATACATATTTTAAGGATTAATTAACATATGTCGTATAAGAATTAAATTTATGATTAATTGACTGAAAAAATATGACAAATAAGACAAAGTGCAACAAACTTACTAGTAAAAAACAAAAGTAAAGATGCAACGTTATGTCCAAAAAGAGGCAAATGAAAAATAATTTGAGAGTGGAGATTAAAAGTGGAAGATCACGAATTGTACAATTGGGAAAATAGAGGTTATGGTTTGTAGCTATGAATCGTAGGTGCATACATTAAAGTGTTCATGTTTGATTTTGGGGTGAGAATAAAAGTAACCCAATAGTTAGCGAGAGTAAAGAAATCTGACAATTGTTTACACATTGAAATATGTCTTTGCAAATGGAGAATATGACAATATGAAATACAGTAAAAGAAGTGACAGATTTGGATTGTAGGATTATTGGGAAGTGGCTAGCTGAAATTCTCTTTGACATGTGTGCTTCCACTGAATACGTATGTAGGTGCATTGTTCTTATCGGTTAGGGACTGTTTTTGTGGTGTGTTGCCTGTTGCAGCGTTTCTTTCTTGTGGTACATCATGTACCTTTTAATTTATTTTTTTTGTTTATTACAAATTATATTTTTCTATTAAAGATATTATCAATTTTTTTAAAGAACATATTATCATTTTTTTTTTTACAAAAGATAGGCAAAATTACAGAAATGGTCCCATAACTTATTTGTAGGTAACGTTTTCGTCCTTTATCTTTTTAAAATGTTGCACAACAATCCTTTAAGTGGAATCTATTAACTAGTCTTTTAAAAAAAATTAACGTTATGTTCATCTTTTCCAATGTTCACACAAGCTTCTTCTTCTCAGTCACCCTTCAACCTGCAAGAACCCTAAAAAATCAAATCTCAAAATTCATGACATCCTCACACACACAAGGTTCACACACACAATCATTTTTCGGTTCCTTCATTTCTAGGGGATGCAACCTGTTCACGCGAGAATTTTTCTGCAACATGTAACCTTTTATTAGAACAGTGACGAAAACGGGTCCTATTAGAGGAAGGAAATTTTGGGGTTGTAGGAACATTGTGGTGAGTATTCATATATATGATTATGTACATACCTTGTTCTCTCTTGCTCATCCTTTTCAGATCTGTTATCACTAGTTAATTTTGCCTTAATTTTAGTGGTTTTTTTTTCTTCATAAATTGTAGGCTAGTAACATTAATTCTGGATGTGGTTATTTTGACTGGGTATCAGATTATCACCCTCAAGCATAACAAGCACACCAACCATGCATTGAATCTCTTCAAAAAATTGGATGAAGATTTTGATTATCATTTGTCTTTTATTTGGTGTAATTTGTGTTATTATGATGTTTAAGTTGCCCAATTAAGGTTGTTCGATTGTTAAAAAATTATGTATTGAATGTACTTGATGAATGTACTAAACAATTATGTTAATTTGATGTAGTTCGACTGAATGAGTTAGTATCAACAATTTGTGTCTTGATCTGCTATAAAAAAAAATTGGTGACTTGATCTCAATTAATTTTGCAAGAGTTTTTTTTTTTGAATCGGCAAAATATTATTAACCACTAGCCCGTGCTAGAAGCACTAACAAGCCACAGACGGAAACAAACATAGGGAGCTACTGGCAACACAGCAGCAAAATGCTAAAAAAGAAAAAACCTGCAATATTTAGTTGGAAAAAAGTGCCCCTGCCTAGGCTCCAAAACCAAAAAAAAAAAAAAAAAAAAAAAAAAAGCACA
>Ga0228711_1007761_pt1 | contig 15401 bp, 10 predicted proteins | sample MedpolnodulmetaG_2_FD_177996 | JGI IMG/M metagenome (GOLD analysis project Ga0228711, IMG submission 177996) | Root nodule microbial communities from Medicago polymorpha collected in Santa Monica, California, United States - brown nodules | ecosystem: Host-associated > Plants > Roots > Nodule...
GTGTGTTTTGTTTACTTCCTTTAAGCTTGCTTATCTTTGTGCTTGGTTTGTGTTTGTGTCATTGTATTAGCTCTTTGTGCGTGTTATTGCTTGAAGACACTTAGACCTAGGATTACCATTATCTTTTGCTCCACACATCTTTGTTTTTATTTCATTGGTGTGATTCGATTAAGGTTGATTTCGCAACAATTGGCGCCCACCGTGGGGCATAGGCGTAAAGTGGTATAATTGGCATCGTCACCAATTAGAATTCAAGGTGGAGAATGTTGTATATTGGCTTCAAATTGGATTTGCTGGAAACCTAAAATCGTGTCACGATTTCTGGCACCGTGACACGATTGGATAGGCAGTGAGCAAAGTACTTTGAGGCGGAAAATCGTGCCACGATTTGGGAAATCGTGACGCGATTAAACTACTTCCTCACCAAGTTTCCCTTGAAAGGGACTAGTCACAATGGCTGTTCAGACAAAATCGTGCCGCGATTTTACAGTACCGTGACGCGATTTTGGACTGCTGTGACTAGTATTTAAGTGGTTCTGCAGCATTTTTTGAAGAAGAGCTGAAGCTAGAGGCCTAGGGTTCACAAAGGGGGGAACTTGAGGGTTGAATATCTTTGTAAGGAGGGTCTCTAGGGTTGGGATAAACATTGTAAACACCTTGGGTAGTGAGATTGAATCATTGGAAGGATCCAAAGCTTCCTTTGTGTATTCACTAGAGAAAGTTCATATGAGAATGGTGAGGGAAACAAAGGGTAGAGATTAGGGAAAAGGCTAATTTCTTGTAACCTCTTGTAACATCTTCTCATAGTGGATTGGAGAGCTGCTCTCTCCCCCAGAGTAGGTTATATTGGACCGAACTGGGTTACCATCTTTTGTGTGTTTTGTTTACTTCCTTTAAGCTTGCTTATCTTTGTGCTTGGTTTGTGTTTGTGTCATTGTATTAGCTCTTTGTGCGTGTTATTGCTTGAAGACACTTAGACCTAGGATTACTACTATCTTTTGCTCCACACATCTTTGTTTTTATTTCATTAGTGTGATTCGATTAAGGTTGATTTCGCAACAATAAGCACAAACAAAACCATTGGTTCACTTTAGATATTTAGGGTTAAAAACTAACGGAGATGACCAAAATAGATAATGGTAGAATACACAAGGGAAAAGAATATGATAAGAAAAAGTTGCATATAAAGAATAATATTTTTTTTTGGGTGGTGGCTGGAGTTCGAACCTCAGACCTTGCATATATTATGCATTGTCCTTACCAACTGAGCTAAGCTCACGAGGACATATAAAGAATAATATGATTAGTGCTCAGTAGGCTCTGTACCTACGGCAAAAATCCGTAGGTAAACAAATATATTTTGTGCTATGGGCGAAATTTCCGTAACCATAACCTATAGCGACGGAAGTGTTCCGTAGGTATAACCTTAGTCTTGACCACGAGAAAAGCTACGTAGGTATAGGTGTTTCGTGCTACGCCTACGGCTAAATGACATTTGCCTACGGTTTTCCACTGTCATTGAATGTCAAGTTTCTTGTAGAAATTTCTTGCTAAATCTGTACATAGCATGCTGGTTGCTGTTAATTTTTGAATTTATTCCATGTAAATTTGATTATTTATATAATCAATAATATTCATATACAGGTCCACATTTAACAAAACAACATATACTAATTATTTTTGCTAATCCAGAACAAGCCTTTAATTTCCCACGACATCCAACCTGCTTTCTGCCCCCAACCTCTTTACTAATTATTTTTGCTATAGTTCTCCCCTTGCTTTGCTAAGCATATTTGGAAAGTTATCAATCATCCATGAAGAGGAACATAATTGTGGCCGTGTGCTACATCATCAGTAACATAAAGGAAGCTTCCATCTAAATTAAAAAAACAAAAGGAAAAAAAAACAACAACAATGGAGTGGAATGAATTAGTATTAGTAATTCATAAGTTTAGAAAGAAAATAAAACTAATGAAATAAACGATATTTAAAGAACTGATTGAACAATGATGGGCTCATTAATTATACTAAATTCTCTTTGTACACTCATAAAGTATATATACACCTTGAAACTGAAAGAGAGAAAAATCTTTGTACACTCGTATAGTTATATACACCTTGAAAGAGAAAAATTAAAGAGTAATTAATATATGTAATATGTTAATGATGTGATATGAAGAGGGAGATAGAATGAAAATGAAGTATATTAAGTGCAAATATAAATACTTTTTTTTATTTACTTATTTATATATATTGTTACATTAGAAAAATTAGCACAATTTTAAGATTTTAACCATTAGTTGCAAGGATGCGAGGTCACTTACGTGCTTTAGGATTCCAGAAGTGCCTTGCTGTTGCCAATTTTATTGAAAAGAGAAGCATAAATAGCAAAGATATATTCAAGATAACCTTTTTAAAATAAGCCATCTTTAATTAAAATTTGTAGAAGCTAGAGCATATATTCGTGAAGTATGTCTGGAATGGATGGAAATATATATAGACCTAGAGAGAGAAAAATCGCCCTAAAAAAATATCTTATGAAGACTATTCTCATATTAGTTCACCTTATTAATAGAAGTAGGTTTTAAAGACCATGCCTTGGTGTTTTTTTTTATATATAATAATACCTTCATTTAGTTAGATATCATTTCACCACATCAGTTATAAGATTTTTGGTGCCCTGAACGAAACAATAAAATCCCCTAAAAAATGATGCGCTGAGCTGCTGCCCCTCTCATCCACCCCAAGGTCACTCCTGCACCACATAAGGTGATATCAATGACTTTTGAAGGTCAGAGTTATCATACTCTTACCTACTTTTAGTAGGCAATTGTCAAAGGAAATTTCCTTCCGAAATACATCGAAGTAATTGTCAATGACTTTTGAAGTTTAGAAATTTAAAACTTGACAGGACACATAGCAAATTGATCAATATTTGGGAGTGTGTTGAAGATGAAGATATTTTATCTGCGTTGAAGATGTTTCGTGAGAAGCTCATCTTAATTTGTGTTCTTTCTTTTTTTAGAGATTTTGGGTAGATTTATTTATGGGGTTATTGATGTGAGATGATGATTTTGAAATTTGAATATATAAGGACTGCTCTGAGTTTTAAAGTTATTTTTGTCCTTTTGATATGAAAGTAGACTAGTCAGCCAGTAAAATCTAGTCAGTCCTGACACGTCATAAAAAATATACCACTTAAGAAAGAAAAAAAGAAAAAAAAAGGACTGACGGACCAAGTTAAAAATGATTACTATTTATAATGTCAACTTGAAAGTATTTGTAATTGAATGGATTAAAACTCAAGTTCACTATGTTTGCAGGGAACACTTTCATATTTAACCAAGATTATATATATTTTTTATATCTTTATTTTCATTGATACTATCTTTAATAGTTTTTGATGACTAAATTTGTCAAGTGCACAAAACAGTTTCAAATAGCAAAGTAGTAAGTAAAACCGTCTCTTCATAGATTGTCGTTTTGACTAGGCATCTAGCTAAACATGTTAATAGCGAGAAATAAATGCAATAAAATTGGGGGAGTTTGCAATTTGATTCGATTGCAATAAGCAATTTGATTCATTATAGAAAAGTAAAGGTTTTGATTTAAAGTTTAACGGTGATTAGGATTCTTCGAATCCCCTTTATATATTTGTTGGAATTAATGCAATTAATTATCAATTATCAAACAATGTTTTCTTGCCTAACCATATCTTGCTAGAGGAAGAAGGATAAATTTCATACGCAACGATTATGATGTAAGTGAGATATCAATCTGCATCAATTCTAAGTTCATTCAGACATACTATTAGTTGTCATTTCCGTTTGGATAATTAACCCTTTCATTGGATGGTAAATTCGACACTTGTCATGTTGAATAACAATTGATAATCCTCTTTGTTGTAGCTGACCAATGTTCAACAAGTTATTCCTTAACTCCCGCCCATAAAACACCTATGTGACTACATGCACAACATCACTTACTAACAACCTTACATTTCCTTTTCCTCTCACTGACATCTTTGAATTATTTCCTAATTTCACAATCTCTGTAAAGTTGTCATTTAGATCACTAAACAACGTTTTGTCACGGCACATATGACTGCTGCATCCCAAATCAGAAACCACGCATCCACTCTTTTTTCTTCATAATGATCCACATATGACATCAACAACATTTCTTCATTATCCTAAAAAAAAACATTTCTTCATTAATCAAGCTCAATATAATTAGCTTATCAAAATCCCTTTGGACAACAAATAGCACCACTCGGTTATGCAAACAACCAAAGAGTCACTCAAAAATCCAGCTTGAAAATTTTATTAGAAAAATATGTCATGGATCAATCCAAGCAAAAGTGGACTCCAATTCTACTCACCACAAAATACTAGAAGATCAAATCTCTCAAGTAGCCCAACAAGTTAGCCAAACTAAAACTAACCATTTGAATGCTATTACACTTAGGAATGGTAGGCAACTAGAGGACCCCGTAGGGAAACCCAAGACAAGTGAGGTCGAAAAGGAGAGTAGTGAGCCACAAGGTGAGGAAACCAAGGTAGAAAGTGAAAAGCCAAAAGCACCACCATCATATAAGCCAAAAATTCTTTTCCCACAAAGGTTTGCTAAGTCTAAGTTAGATGAGAAATTTAGGAAATGTGTTGAAAAGCTAAACAAGCCCTACATTAATGTTCCTTTTACCGAAGCTCTATCTCATGCGAAGTTTTTAAAAGAAATTCTTTCTAACAAAAGAAAGATTGAGGAGGATGAGACGGTGAACCTTATGGAAGAATGTAGTGCAATCATTCAAAACAAATTGCCACCTAAACATAAGGATCCAGGGAGTTTTTCCATACCATGTGTCATAGGATCCGAAACCATTGAGAAATCCATGTGTGACTTAGGAGCGAGTGTCAGTTTGATGTCATTGTCCCTCTGTGAAAGGTTAGGTATAGGGTAGAGAAACCATTTGATCGTTAAGCTAATGACGTTAAAAGAGCGTTGTGTGGGAGGTAACCCACAGGTTAATGTTATTTTTTCTTTGTTTATGTTTTTGCAGATTAATAAAAGAAAAGCCACATAAAAGATCCTCCATCGGGTCCACAATAAATTGTGAGCTTTCCTTTTTCCTTTCTTTTTTATTTTTGCAATTTTATCTTTCAAAACATTGAGGACAATGTTTAACCCAAATATGGGGAAATTCAATAAAGTTTCTAGTCTAGTAAGTGTCATAGTGTTTCGAACTCCCTTGAATTTTAATTTTTTTTGTTTTGTTTTGTTGTGAAAGGCATGTAAATAGCTTGTTTTTATTGTGTAATATGACATAATATTGTTTTTTTTATGTTTCTTTCAAAATGGTTGTTTTTGTACATGAATATGATTTCTTGTGTTTTGAGTTTTCTTGCTATACCCACATCAGTTTTATTGTGAAAATTCTCTTTGACAAAAGCACAAAGTTGCAGTCTTTGAGTAAGTGTATATGTAGGTATTTTAAGGAGCACGTTCTAACTTTAGTGGTAAATTGGAGTAAGTCTTTGAGTAGGTGTATATGTAAGTGTATATGTAAGTCTTTGACAATTGTTTTCTTTGAATAAAAGTTCAACCTTTATTTTATTTTATGTTCTTCTTATTCTCTTCTATGTCTACGATGAACATGAGTGAGTAGACTTCTTTGTCTTGGGATTGTTGGATGAGTCTAATGACCTAATCCCTATCAAACCAAGCCTCGAACCCTAATTTTATGCCATTCTATTTTCTAATCTATTTCACCGTTTTTATAATGAATTAACAAGTATTAATCGATGGACCGAAAGGCGAAGTTTAATGGTTGTTAATTCATAATCACAAATATCAAGCGAAGGATCGAAAGATGAAGTTTTGATATTGGAACAAGTGAAATTAGACAAGGATTGCGAAACATGAAAATAGTCTAGCAAACCTTGAGACAATAAAGTTTCGAGCTTCAAGGATTTCAATAGCAATCAACCATGAAAATAGGTGTGGTTGCTAACGAAACACACTCACTGAGACCGAAAGGAGATGTGATAGGCTAAAGAGAAACTTATCTTTAGAAAATAGGTCCAACATAAGGTTCTAGGTTTAGGGTTTGGTTTGTGAAGGATTTGTCACCATGACGAACCAATAATCCCAAGGCGCTTTTATTATTATTGTTATTTTCTTAAAACAAAATCTCAACTTTAACTTTGAATTCTATTCTAATCATTGTTAAAAGTTAATTGAATTCATAACTCCCTGTCGGAACGATATCTTTTTATTACTACATCGGTAAACCGTGCACTTGCGGATTTACTGGATCGCAACTATTTCCATTAATAAAAGTTCTTATTTTTCTTGCTTTTTATTATTCTTGTTGTTTACTTTCATGTTCTTCTTCTTCTTCTTAATCTCTATGTCTACAATGAACATGAGTGAGTGGACTTCTTTGTCTTGGGATTGTTGGATGAGTTTAATGACCTAATCCTATTCAAATCAAGCCTAGAACCCTAATTTTATGTAAACCTTATTTTTCTAATCTAATCTCACCGTTCTTAATTCTTATTTCAAATACTAACCGAAGTATCGAAAGAAGAATGTTAGTATTGGACATGTGAGATTAGACAAAGTTTTCGAAACATGAGAATAGTCTATAAAACCTTGAGACCTTAAAGTTTCGTTTCTAATGGGTTTCAACAACGATCAGCCATAAGAATAGGCGTGGTTGTTGTTGAAACACACTCATTGATTTCGAGAGAAACCTTGATAGGCTTTTGAGAAACCGGTCTTTAGAAATAGGTCTAACATAAAATTAGTATGTAGGTTTGGATTGTGAAAGATTTGTCATTATGATGAACAAACGATCTGGAGGCTCTTTTATTATTATTAATTTTCAATCAATAAAAATCTCAACCTTTAAACTTTCAGCTAATCTGTTTGAAAAGAAAATCAATTACACAACTCCCTTTCGGAACGATAATCTTTTTACTACTTTGCTAAAACCGTGCACTTGCGGATTTTACACATCAGTGTAATAGCTTTACTCTTGCATTTCCTTCATACTTTTTCTTCATAGATCCCAAATTTTATTTTAGGTGCTCTTCTCAAGAATTATCTCCAGAATGGTACGATCTATGGCCTGGAACAAACAGTTCTTGCATTTCAAGTCCTTCAAATTTAACTTATATAGCCTTCTTCTATCTGCAACTGTCAAAGCTTGTTCTTGTTCTGCATAACCAATCTCTAATAAACTCCAATACTCTTTGGATCTAAGAAAATTCTCCATCGAAGCGGGGAATTACCGGCTGCACGAAATTTTCTTCACTCGTCATGATTTTCTCTATTTGCAAGTCACTCAAAGTATGCAACTTTTTTTTCTTCTTCTCGGACCTAGTGGGAGCTCTGATGCTAGAATGTTAGGAATGACTTGTATTATTGAATGGAAATAATAGTAGCTATTAAATAGTCGGTGCAATCCTAAGAAATAGCAACAACTAATTCACGCACATGCTTAACTTAACCGTGGAAATCAAAACTAAGAACGAGTCACCTATTATTATTATTATTATTATTATTATTATTATTATTATTATTACTACTACTATTAGAGAACTTCTACGGTACACTCACAAAGTGAGGTTTACCGGTACTCTTCCTTCCTAATTTTATAAATAAACGATCCTTTTTTGTGTAATAAATAGCCATTTGCCAATATTTATATTTTATAGAACATCATTATATAAGAAAAAACATAATTTCATTGTTTATAGAATTATTGTAATTTTTTTTACATATTATCGTAAAAAATAATCAATGTTCTCAATTATGAGTGATAAAAATTCAAAAAAAAAAAATCTTATTTCGTTGACACTTTTGATGAATAAGATTTAGTTATTATAATTATAAGTGATAAAAAAAATTCTTCAGAAAAACAACTCATTTAGTTATTAATTTTAAGAATGAGTGTACTGGTACACTCAAATATATTGAATGTATCATAGAATTTGCCTACTATTATGGTTGTTGTTGTTGCTGCTGCATTACGTGAACATTTAACACAACAACTACACATATGCATATTGATATCTCCAATTTTCCCATTACCCAAAGATTTTTGAGTTTAAAGTTAAATTCTGTTGAGAAATACGCTATGATTCGAGACGAAATTTGATGACATAAGTGGCAATAATCTTCATTGTTTAGAAAACTATACCATTTACCAGCATGGTGTGTATTGTGTATGCCGCCAAAACTGGACTCAAAAAATTCTAAAATTAATCCAAATTAACTTTGGGGTTTCTTCGTTAGTAAATAATGTCGTACTAAATAGCAGCCCTAAATTCTGTTACCGTGTGAAAAACATGCGTTAAAATTTAAGGAAAGATGGAACTACACTTGGTAAAATGGAAGCTAATATGTTGTTTCTTAACAACCTAATCCATAAAGAATGGATGGAAGTGTTAGTTTTAACAAAGAGAGGTGTTATATGGCACGACTCTCTTTGGCCCACGAACACACACGACAGGCATAAAGCGTCTCACATACAATACATGGGAGGAGAGAGAAAATTAATCTATTGATATGTTTACACATCCAAAGGCCATTAAATAGTCGTACTTGTTGTCGTGGCCATTGTTGTCGTGCATAAAATCATTTCTCTTTAACAAAATATTCATTAGGCAAACAAGACACATGTTGATTTCGCAATCCAAGTGAAGTCTTCTATTCATTCTTCTTGACCATTAATGGTCATTGTTGTAATCATTGGATTCAAATTCTTTATAATTCAACAAGGTGTCAATTTACAACTTATTTCACACAATTTTCATTCAACAAAATAAAAAAAAACCAAAATCAATTCCACACATCACACAATTTTTTATTTAAAGTAGAAATACAATGCATAAAAAAACTATAATAATTCTCAAATTGGCACTGGATCAACAAGTAAAGATTTGATGAATGTCTTCATTTCTCCTTCAGGATGTGTGAAGTTATCTTTGTCTTTATAAACCACATCCATGAAACGTGATAAGTTTAGAATGCACGTCAAAAAAGGCATTGGAATTTCAGTCGGCATAAGACATTCCTTATTCATATCTTTCCAAGCATCAACAATTCTTTTTCGACCTTCTTGAATAGCACCTTCTCTAGAGATACTATGTTGCTTCATATAGCATTCCAAGAATGAGGGAACATGATCTCTTTTTTGTTCAAACTATATGCAACAAATATTATATAATTCATGTTACATTGTTGAATTAAAACAAATATACATTGCAGACAAGATTATGGAGAATTTTATCTACATACCTCGTTGGACGCAATATCATCCATTAGCCTGCAAAGGACAATAGCAGCATTGATCATTTTTGGTCCATTTGATACCCACTTGAAGATGTCCTCTGTAACTATATCCCCCATGAAAATGTAACAAGTTGTTGTAACCAGTGCGTAACCACATGACTCTGTTGATATGTGAATGTACTCTTCTAATGTTGGTTGATATTTATCATTTAACCATCTGGCCTCAGTCATATATGCTTGAACATATTTTATGAACTACCATCAAAATAAAATATAATAAGTAGTTTTCTTTATATTTTGAGGTTAAATGTATTATCACTTAATTAATGGCAATGAGTTGTTCCTTCATTAAAAAAAATAAAAATAGAAGGATGTGTATATCCAATCGCAATAAAAAAAAAGATATAATTCTTTAATATTAAAAAAATGTTGCATATTACATTAAATTACAATGAAAAAACGTCTTGTTGGATACAAACTAAATCATTATTTGACGAAGTAAAAATAAATCTATGTAACATGAGTCAATCTATTATTTTGATACACATTATCCAAATGGTACAAAATAGTACACCACTGTATCATTATCAAAATATGTATAGTAGGTATAAAATTATAGTGATGAAACATTTGGATAATGCTACACAGTTTAATAAAATTTTACTTGGTATATATTTTAAGAAATTGGCCTTTGTATTTAATGTTTATATTGTATAAATCATCTCTATAAATGTTTATATAAATCTAAAATAATTTTATGTGTTATTGAGGTGTATAAAAATTAACATCTTAAGAACTATATGACTTTAGTTTTGGCGGTAGACCAAACAAAATTAATTAAAATATCATCTTTGTTCAATATAGTTGAGTAAAGTAAATCATCAAATATTAAAAAAATTCATCCTTTGTTAATGAATGATTAATAAAAATGTTTTTTATAACCACTTAATAAAAAGATAGAAAGTTGTACTTCTTTCACGTAGTAGATTAGTGCATATTCTCTTCCTTCTTTTTTCACTTCTTGCTCTATTTCTTTGTAAAGATCTAAAATTATCACGTAGAGAAACTTCATGTAATCCGGAAGATTATCCAAGCAACTTATATCCCACCTGAAAATTACTTTCAATTAAATTAGAGAAAATATGAATATAAAGAATATGCATGTCTTTGTGTGAAGTGTTTATCGACCTTTCGAGTGCCTTAGTAAAAAGTTCTAATTCATCAATTCTTCCGAATGCATCATATGTGTCATCGATCACGGTTATTATGATGAATAATTTCGTCATAACTTTTCTTGCTGTGGAATATTGGGGCTCATAATATACCCCCAATGCCCAAAAGCAACTTTCAGCTATCCTATCTCGTGCATATGGTAGTTTACTACGAACATCCAACTCCTTCCACCATCTATATAGACCAAAAAAAATAATAGCAAATACAACGATTAATTTTTTAAATATATAATTATTTGTTCCTTTTCCTTACTAAGGAGTATATGGTTGAAGACCTTACTTGGAAAAGTTACCAAATTCTTTTTGATGTAGATTTTGGAGATTATTGAAATCTAGTTTTGCCAAAATGAGTAAATTATCATTATGCGAAGGATCTTGCTCGTATCTAGAAATGTAGCTTCGTGCCTCCAACCTAGGGATGTTTTTATGGAGGGTCTGCCTTAAGCAATGTTTGGCTTGTAATGCATGAGGATGGCTCAATTGCTTGCTAATAGACTCAAGGTGAGTAGTAGTGAATGCCAAGGCCTCTTCCAAAATGTCCTCTCCATGAACCATGATATGTGTGGCTTCATACAAGCTTAAGATCCCCTCAATATTTTTAATAAGTTTTACACCGAAGTTTCCTTGCTCATCCTTGAATTTGTTGAATACATCTATGTTTTTTATCAACCAACCCAAAATTGAACAAATCACACTCAGTGACAATGAGATATTAAATAATTACAGGTCATACAATGTTACTTAAGGCGGGCACGTGTTATAGATTCTACAAATAACAATTACTTCATTCGTTCCTTTATAATTGTCATTTTTGCATAAATTTTTTGTTTCTAATTAACTGTCATTTTCAAAGTCAAATACATCATTAAATGTTGTTTTACTTATATTACCCTTAGTATATATTTATTGTAGAGAGAAATATATGAAATGAGTTATTAAATGATTAAGGTTATTATAGGAAAATAAATAAATTGTTGTATCAAAAGTAGTAATAGTATTTGTTGTATTGGTTTGTGTAAAAAGTCAAAATGTGACAATTAAAAAGGAACAGAGGAAGTATTTATAGAGAAATACTTCATCCGTCTCAAAATATAAGCAAAAAAAACTCATTTTCTTTGTTCCAAATTATAAGCAAAAAATACTAACTTTTATCGTATTTAATTATGTTGTTTCAAAAAATTATCTATTCCAAAGGTAAATTAAATGCAAAGTGCATTCAATTTGCTCTCTCTTTCATTTTATCAATAACCAATAACCAATAAAAATTGTTTTTACATATTCCTATAAAACTTATTTCAAGGATAACACAAGAAACTATGTTGCAAACTACTATGTTTTAGTTTTCTTAATAAGTGTAATTTTTTTTTTTTTGCTTATAATATGAGACGGGGGAGTATTAATTTTCTACTTTTTCAAAAATAAGCTAGTATAATTTCCAATAAATATTTTTTATTTATGGATCCTTAAATGTATCATAAGGACATATGTTAGCATACCTCAATAATTAAATCAAAAAAGAAAATTTCATGAGAGCAAAGATATTTTGTCTACGTTAGTTTTAACCAATCAAAACGAGTGCATTGAAAAATGTGTGTTAAAATGTATATCGCTAACATTTTTCTTATAACATTTATGAAAGTAATTAACAAAGTGGCCTCGAAGATAACTAATCATCAAAATACTCACTTGATTCCTTTCTAGTAGTATAAGGCAAGATGCTTTTTACACAAAAAAAAAAAAAAATCAAAATGCTTTTTTTTTTTGACAAACTTTCTTTAGTATACACTGCCCACCACATAAACGTTTTGTCATTGTTATAAGTAAAAATTTATATTTTAAATTTATTTAATTAATGATGTACTTCATCTGTTTTAAAATGAGTGTCTTTGGAAGTAGTGTACACTCAATTAATTAGAGGGTACAATTGGAAGTAAAATAATAATTCTACCTTGAAAAGTGCAGGTAACATTCATTTTAAAATAATTTTTTTTGCTAAAACGATACTTATTTTAAAACGGAAGGAGTATCTGATTTTTATTATAGACTACACACATTATTTAACAAATAAATCTAAAATGTTTATTTTTCCTTATAATAATTACTGAATGGTGTAAATGATAAATAAAAGTAATTAATAAAGTGGCTTCAAAGATAACTAATCATCAAAATAAGTTGAGGGAATACTTGGTAAAACGTGAAGTCCTTGTTGCCTCAGCAACCTAAATAGCACAGCAAGAGAGGAAAGGTTGTGGTCTTCAAGAGTTATTTCTCCATTTACAACATAATTCTTGTGAATACCTTGCAAAACCTCTTCAATCTCGCGTTCAAAATGATAGCTCACACCCAAGCGGCATATTGAATCAATCAAATGGATTTTTGCCATGGTCTTCTCGGTATTTGAGACAAGCATGTTCCTCACATCATTTTTAAGTGTTTCGATTTTTGATCCAATATATTGATCAAGTTCCTGCAGGGTGTTTGAACAAAGACTTATTCAAGTAATCAAAGATGCCTTTGACTTCATTGATCAAATGAATGTAATTAAAAAATATCAAATCAGTTTTATTCATTAATGTACCCATTTTTTTAAATAAAAATAAACATATTAATTGAAAAAAGTAACTAATATTCCATTGACAATATCAAGATACAAATAATATGAGATAAATAAGTATGGGTTAAATATGTTTTTGGTCCCTATAAATATAACAACTTTTCATTTTAGTCCCTCTAAAAAATTTCTTCGACATTTGGTCTTTATAAAATTTACAATTACCACTTTTGATCCTTTTTTAAGTCAACTAATGTGTAGCCTTTGTATTTTTTAACAAAATGTGTAGAATATTATAAAAATCTTTCAAAAAGAAAATTTGAATTTTTTAATAAAACATAAATTAAATATGAATTTTTCACTGTTAAAAATATAAAAATTTCTGTTTTGTTAAAAATTAATTTTTTTGAAAAGATTCTTATCATATAATATGAATTCTATATATGAGTTTACTTTAAAGAATGAGCCAAAAATGAAGATGAAAAATGTTTGAGAAACGTTGATGAAATTTTTTAAAAAAACTAAAGTGAAAAATTGATATATTTATAGCGACCAAAATCACATTTAACCCAATAATATTACAAAAAGGACAACTAATATATATGAGATGGAGTGGATATATGTTTACGTGCCATATATTCCGAAGCATATTGAAGGAAATAATCTCCCCAAATGTCAGGTTGATAATCTGCAACATTTCTATACAAATCAGATTTGCCAACTTCAGTAGTAGACATACTTATCTACTCTCGGCTCTATCACGGGACTGTATCTATTTATAGTAACTCGCCGGTGTGATGTGCACACTCTTTTAAAATCCTTTGCAAGCAAAAAAATAATAACAAAAAGTTAGGCAACTCTAAGTGGGTCATATTTTAACTCTAAGTGGATAATATATTCATTTCTGACATATCATATTTTAACTCTAAGTGGATCTTTTCTCAAAAAAAAACTCTAAGTGGATCTTTTAATTTCAAACTTTTATTCAACTCTCTTTTTTCCTTTCCAAACTCCGGCCGGAATCATTTTCTTTTTGATCTATTGAAAAAGGGTGATTTATGGTTAATTTTGACTCGAAATCACTCCTTTAAATTATTTTTGTTTCTCTTATAGTTAAAGAACTGATTTTCACATATTTTTAGTCTTTGTTCATTTGTTTTGGGATTTTGTCTTCTTAGCACAAATCTATTCGATTTGATTTTCCGTATTTGTGCGGTATAATTTTTATTTTCCGACTTAGTACAGTGTTTATTTGATTTATGTTGAAAACATTAGTTTTGATCAATTGCATATCTGATCAATGACGTTGCCAAAGGAACGGCCCAAGCCAACAAAGCAGGGGCTTTAGGCCCCCAGAATATTTTGTTGGGATTTACTTTTTCACCATGTCTACTTTTCACACACTATAAAAAAAAATTAAAAAAAGGCCATGAGATTTTGGATTCTAAAATCCAAACACATCATAACTAAGTTCAGATTTTAATTTGAAATATGCTTATTTATAATCAGCAATCAAAATCTCTTCTATTTCAGCAATGTTGAATTTTTCTTTTAATAACAACCATAAAAAAAAAGTAAAAAATTATATAAATCAAATAAAATTAATGCATTTTTTTTTTTTGGATTTTTCAAAGAATATGAAGAAAAAAAAAAGGAAAAATAGGTCTAATCAATGGAATTTTGTATTTTGATGGGCAGAGTCCAGTAAGAAGTCCCTTCTACGGGAGTCTTGATCCTTAATTTATTTCTTCTTTTTTTTCTGAAGAAGTTTCAAAGCAATCTGATCAATTAGCCCGAAAACTGGATTTTTGACTAAGAACAGCTAACAATGACCTAAAAGAGGATGAAAGTTAGAAAGATTAATATTGTCCTTAAACTGGTAATCCATGTTACAACAGACTCAAAATTTTTGCTAATACATTTCAGATTATATAATCCGAGATGTGTTTTCCCTTGAAAAGGAACACGCCCTATTTTTTAAAGTTTTCAAATTATAAAATCTGAATTGGTGAAAAACTCTTTTTCTTCACACCATAACAAAGGGAAAACTAAGTTCGGATTCTAAAATCTGAAAATCACATAGCATTTTCGTAAAAGATTGGGCGCACGAAAAGGTTATAGGGTGGAAAAAGTAAACCCTTATTTTGTTTTTATCATAGTAATAAAGGCCTACGATTTTCACACTTACTTAGCTTCTAAAACTTTTCAATTTTATCATTGTTAATTGCAAATAAATAATTAATTAATCAATTGTTTAATCAATTGGCTATCATAGTTGATGGTTTATCGCCTTCTCCTGATTGGGCATTAGTTAATAA
>Ga0228711_1007764_pt1 | contig 15399 bp, 8 predicted proteins | sample MedpolnodulmetaG_2_FD_177996 | JGI IMG/M metagenome (GOLD analysis project Ga0228711, IMG submission 177996) | Root nodule microbial communities from Medicago polymorpha collected in Santa Monica, California, United States - brown nodules | ecosystem: Host-associated > Plants > Roots > Nodule...
GTTACATTTTAAAATTTAAAAAAAAAAAAAAGAAATAAGTTAAGGATCTCTCAAAAAATATGCTATGTAATAACCTAAAATAGTCTAAAAGAATATGTCACGTATAATTAAAACACAGTTACATTTTTAAAAAAAATAAAAAAATTGGAATGGATCTCTCAAAAAATATGGTGAATGAGGGGGGGTATATAAGATTTTTTTGGTAACAGAAGCAAAAATGAGGGGTATATAAGATAATATCACTAAATATGTTAAGAAGTGTTAATTTTTATTTATATTTCATTTCAAGATACATGACACCTGTTTCATTAGGCCCTTTCCTTTCTTGAGATAGCTCCGGTTCCTCTTTTCTTAAGTTTTGCTCTATGTATTTCTATTGTATTGGTTCAGGCTTCTCCTGTCTTTTATATTTTATTGCTTTGATCGATAAAAAAAAAAGATACATGAGTTTTTCTCCCTGTAGATCATTCTGAATGGAATGTTATTTTGAGTTGCAATGGAGTGATTATTCAAGATAATATAAAATCTTCAAGATACATGAGTTTTTTTTAACTCCGGTCCTTTTTATAAGAAACAAAATCTTCAAATTGTTTGGTCATTTTTATAAGAAACTTCGACCAATTTTCAAATATATTAGAAGTTAAATTTCATTTGTACTCTTATTTATTATGAAAGAGAATATTAAAATATATAAGTTGTTGTAATCAAGATAATTAATATAGGGGCATTCAAAGAATAAATTTATATTTATATGAGTATTAAATGAAAATAACTAATTTCAAAGTGTTTCCTTTGTCTATGTTATTTGTGTGTTTTGTTTCTAATAAAAAGAATCGAAAGGAGTATTTGGTTCTCTATAATGAACTGTTAAAACTTTTCTAGAATCCATGTGTATATTTAATAAGATTATCTCCACGTCCCCGTGAGCATAGTTTATTTGACAGGAACAAGCATTGTTATACGTAGGGTCCGAGGTTCGAATCACACGGACACCTCAATTTTTTTTTTGAAAGGACGGATACTCCACTTATTTACCTTAAAAATATGTGAATTCTAACCACTAAACTACCTGAAAGAAAAATAATAATAATAATAATAATAAGATTATCTCCACTAAAACTAATCTATTTTAATGTTTATATAAGATTATCTCCACTAAAATTAATCTATAGGAAATAAACATTAAAAACTTTTGTAAAAGTAAATAAACATTGGTATTTTACTATTACAAATTACAAACACCGTAATTTACCTTTATGCAGGTAATGAATATTTCAAAAATGAAAATTTTACGATACAAATATCGTTCGATACCGTGTAAATGATATGTTCTTCCTTAAAAAAAAAATGTAAATGATATGTTCTATTAGGTGTATCTTTATGCATTGTCTAATTAAGGTGTTACCCTACCTTACATCACATGTATATATATTCAAGCTGTCATCAAGAGTTAGGCAAACCATGTACTCCTTCATTCACTCTCTCCCACATCCTCACTTCTTTCTCTCTCTCTCTCACTTATGTATTCTATATAAGAAAAGTGTTTCACATATAGAAGAGAGTTCATTAATTTATGGATGGTCTTCTTAGTGGTTTTCCACGGCTTTCTTGAACTGTATTGCATGGTTTCTCAATGCAGCATAATTTCAATTAGCACAATTCAAGAAGGTCGTGGAAAATCACTATGATGATCTGGTTTTTTTCTTCTTCTATGAATTGTTTTTATTTATATATCATGTCCTTCTATATCGTTCAATTCTTTTCAATTAGCACAATTCAAGAAGGTCGTGGAAAATCACTATGATAATCTGGTTTTTTTCCTATGAATTGCTCTTATTTATATATCATGTCCTTCTATATCGTTCAATTCTACACACACATATGCACATGTCAATTTTTTTTAGTTTCAGTTTTTGATACATGAATCACTTCATTTGAACATAATTTAGAACCGCACTTGATCATAATTTATTAATGCACTTGTGCTCTCCCTACTTTTTATTTTGATTTTTTGGGTTTTTTTAAGTTTTTTATATTTCAGGTATATTTTGGAAGCATCTTCGAATTACGGATCTAGATTCACAGCAAACGTTGAGATCTTAGTCATTAAACAATGATAAGATGACTAGATGATCTCATCCAACGGTTAAGATCTCACTGTATGACGAAGAAGAACTCAATTCCTTAAATTGAATTTTTTGGTAATTATAAATCTACAAGTATATATCATCAAACATAATAGAAAATTGTTGAGGAATAATCTTGATTTTTTTTCTTCCTATTTTTTCTTCTATTTTTCCATCTATTTACTATGATGTCGTCAATTGCCAATGTTACAGTGTAACCGGCAGGTACTGTGTGGTGTTAGGCACTTTGGCTCAATTGCAACAGACATATCTTGTGACTCTGACGTTAAGATTGTAATCTTCAGAACCAAACCTTTTATCGACTTTACACTAAAGAACAAATCAGAAAAAGGAAAAAATAATTTTGTTATAATAAGCCAAAAATATATATATAATCAAGCCACTGCTTATGCATGTGTGGCTATATATAGCCATTATGGGCCAATGCTATGTATACGTAACTCAATGTGTGTAACTTTACAATTGCCACCTAAATATGTATTAAAGGAAAACGGAAAACCTCTAAAAAAATGTTAAAGAATTAACCATGAAACGTGTGTGAATGTTGAGCCAATTATGTATACTATATAAACTAAAGTTTGGACCATATTATAACTGTTTCTAAAATCTTAAAGTTGATATAAAATTTGGAAATATTTAATTTCTTTTTTATACCCAACTATTTGTTAATTTCCTAAAAAAATAAGTGACATATTATATTTATAGGAAGTTGAGCACTGAGATAATTAATGCAGAAGTTTAAGATCACTCTGAGTGGATGGTGACCCCTTGTGAGAGCTATGTATGAATATGATAACTGAAATTCAGATGCCATTGATCCCAATGCAAACTCAGCAATAACAAACCACTCACTTTTCACGTTGTTGGAGTTGGACCACTAGAGCAGTTATAATGAGACTTATTGTTCTGACTTCTGTATTGTTTGCTGTATGTTCTGTAAATAGGGAATTGCATCTAGTTACATAGTACTAACAATATTGCAATTCAAAAAAAAAACTTAGGTAGTAGGAGTAATACTTATTCATGAAATTTAGGAAACCTTTCATTTTGGAGTAGTACTTTTACTGTTGTCCATTCAATAATAACACCATTCTGTAAATATACAATTTGTTGTTTTTTATCCATGTTTTTTTAGTCATGTAACATTGTTTTGGGTACATAGTCATGTAACATTTATTCTTGTTGTAATTAGCTCTTGTAATACGTGTAATATTTGTTTTAGTTCTAATGTAATGTGCACCAAAATTCACTAGGTTCCACAAAGGAGTGAATACGCAACAAAATTGTTACTAATCTATAATAACTATTTCCTATTAATAAACCTAGAATAATTGTCCTCGTGAGCATAACTCAGTTGGCAGGGACATGCATTGTTATATGCAAGGGTCGGGGTTTAAACCCCGGACACCCCACTTATTAACTTTGAAAAAGATGAATTCTTGCCACTAGACTACTTGACAAAAAAAAACCTAGAATAATTAAAACTTAAACAAACAATCGGGCAACCAATGTCGGTGGTTTAATCGTCAGATTATATTAAGTCATGGACTTTTGTAAACTCATGACGACCGTCATGAACAGGTTTAATCGGAGGAAATTGAATAGGAATAATTATTGTAGTTATAACATATAATAACTAGTGAAATTGCAACAGTCGATCATCTTCATGGACATATGTAGACGCATAAAAATCATTAAGAACAACTTATAAGTGAATGAAAACATAAATAGAGTGATTGTATTCAAATAGACCAATAGATTACATTTTCAAACAAAAGGGTCATCTTCATGACCTAACCCTAAGAATTTGACTACTAATGTTATTCTAAACATAAACAAAAGTATATGGAAAAGAACTAATGAATTGTAATCATTATTAGTCGGTTCCAAGCCTCGGTTCGCCTCCAATCAATGGTAACCTTCATAAATCGCAATTTCACCTTTCTCTGGTCGTTCAAGCGTGTTTTTTTAAGTGAGGCATGTCCTTTATATTTATAGGCGTGAAAACCCTAAGTATTTGTAACAGTCAGTGTGCGACGCGCGCCAGCTTCTGCGCATCGCATTCAAGGAAATAACGATCCATTTCACAATTCTTTAAGATGGGGTGATGTGTGGCTCAAAGCAGGCGTCGCGTAATTGACACTAGTTGTACATCATGATTTTCCTTCTTACTGTGTGACGTGTGGCTCATAGCACACATCACGCTTCTTCTAGTAACTAGATCCCCTGCAATTCTTCAACCCTTGTCCCATTTCGCCTCACTAAAACGTCCGTAGTGATTACACCCCAAGAAATCATTTTGATATCCTTTGTAAAAAGTATAGCATGACCACAAAGTTGTCTAGTTAGGGTGATTTGGCATGTTTCGACGTCTTGTTCTTCATTTTGCTCTCATTTGCTCACCCATTTATTTATTTGCAAAAACTCAACTAAAGCAATCGGAAACTTCCTAAAAAGACTCAAAACTAGGCATGGCAGAGCGGGTCGGGGGCGGGTTTAAGCATCCCCGTCTCCGCCCCCGCCCCCGTCCCCAGACCATATTGGGGGTAAAAATTGAACACCCAACCCTGCCCCTAATGGAGACGAGTCTCTCGGCCCCGCCCCCACCTCCACCCGCAAAAACTCTAATTTTTATAAAATATTTAAAAAATACATATTTTATCATTTTTTTCATAGCAACAAAAAAAATTATATTAATAATTAAAGATCTAATAAAGTTTTTTCAAAAGAGCAAAATTATTATAATAAATATGTTTCTAAAGAGTAATAATATATTAAAATAGGTTGGTGTTTATGAAAATAATATTATAAAATTTAATAAAGTAAATTTCAAAAAGCGGGGGTGGGTGCGGGGCAGGTATAAGCATCCCCTGGCCCCGTCCCCGTATTAAAACCCCAGATTTCCCCCACACCCGCACCCGGTTAAAAAGGTTTTTCCCCGTTAAATTTGGGGCGGGGCGGGTTTTGTTGCCATATCTAGTCAAAACTAACTTCTAAATGATGCTAAAACTACCATATGACAGATTGTTATCAAATGTGTTTCTAGCATCATTCATGTCGAAAATACCCCGGCCTTAATTTTTAAAACCTTATTCTTTATCTCCTATTAATATTCCATTAATTGATATTTTTACTACTTCTGATAGTTCCTTTTATTTTATGTCAGAATCAAATGTGAACCAAGTTCACCTATGTGAATTGAGGTGTATGTGAATTTAGTTCATGTATGTAAATTATGAACAAAATTAGCATAACCTCGTTTATAAACACATCCAGCTATAATACGTCGGAAAAAATTAACGCTAAATTTGGGTATGCAAAATGGATTCGAATTTGAAAATGAGATGGAGAAAAGAAAAAAAAATTAAGAAATAGAAAAAGGAAAGGAAATGGGATACGAAGAAGAGGAAATTCTACCAAGTTAATCTTTGATTGCTATGACCATAGATAGTCAGCTCATTCACACAGTTATATCCATCTATATAAATTTCAAATCCATAGGACTAATCCTAGATCATGTGTTATATGAATTACTAGAATTCTTAGCTTGTTGATGTTTCAATTTCTTTTTCTGATTTTGATTTTTTGACATATAATCACTCAATTTATCTTCACTAAATCACCCTCAAAGTGGCTTTAAAACATTCACATTGTTCATGTCTTGATTCAAAGGGATGGGTTAAGGTTACGACTGTGTTTTAGGAATGGCTTCAGAATCATTTGTTTCATTCAGATAATTGTAACTGATATTTTATTAAGTAGTTATTCGAGATAATAAACTGCATAAATGTATATATTCCAGTTGCAGATGTTTGGGTTGAAACTCAGTCATACATTGTAAATATGTTGTATTTATACGCGAAGAACAACGCCTTCTTACACAATCCATTATTTAAGAACAAAGGTCATCTACTGCTCCGGTGGCATATATATCTTGCATAAGGGAGGTCAAGAAACCATGATATGAGCATTATTCAATATTTATGTTGCAAGCGCTCTCTCCAACAGTCCAAAGAAATTATGCAATTACTGCAAAAAAGGATGGACTCATTATTAAAGAGTGTCCAACAAGATCATTGAAAGCGAAATGCAACAGTCTTCACAACCTCGATTGGTTCATCTATTTCCAACAGTTCAGCACCTGTCCAACAAAATGCGACTCTTTTGAAATGGTTAAGCAAATGATTATTTCAACGTTCTCTGCTATGGGATTCTCAGGTAAATCATCTTCACCTTGGTACTTTGATTCCAGAGCTTCCAACAAAATCCAATTTCTTAATAATACTACCAAATATTTTGGAAATCTCAAGATACACACTGTTGTAGGAAATCAATTTCCTATCACAACAACTGTTGATATTTATACCCCTCTAACCAATGTGTTTGTCTCTCTAGTCTCACTAATAAATAATAATCTCATTTCTATTGGCCAATTGGTTGACAATGATTGTCAAGTACGATTTTTAAAATTTGGTTGTCTTGTGCAGGATCTACACTCAAGGACGATAATAGTGAAGGGGCCTAAAATTGGATGTCTCTTTCCACACTCAATATATATGTGTCTTCGAGTCTTCCTTTACCTTTTATTTTGTGACTGCAACTATTGATTATCAAGAGTGGCATAAGCGTCTTGAACATCCAAACTTCAATGTACTTTATGACATGCTAAAATCTGGTTTTCTTGTAAATAAACACACTCCATCTCTTGATGTTATTCGTATTGATTGCATTCCTTGTAAGCTTGGCAAAAGTAAAATTCTTCCTTTTCCAACACATCAGCCAAATGGAACACAACCTTTTGATACTATCCACAATGATGTTTGCAGAGTGGCACCGATTATATCTCATGCGAATTGCAAATATTTTGTAAAATTTATTGATGATTATTGTACTTGCAGTGAGTACAATCTATAAGACTAGGGTTAATTTGTTTGGGTCATGACTTGAGAATGCTCTCAAGGTGAGTATTTATAGTCGTGGCGGGGCTTGGATTTTCGCTGGCTTAGGCATTAAGTTACTTGGAACGAAGTCAATGCTCAAGGCTTCTAGATGTCTCTAGAAGCTTTCTTAGGCGGCGCCCGTATATAGGGCGCCTTAGGTCATTATGGCCCTTGGGAAGGGTGTTGTGTCCTTATCCGGATATCTCAGGTCCACAAGCCCCCCAAGCACGAGTCTTGGGACAAGGTGAAGTGGTTTGTAATCAACGTCTACGTTATTGGGTGCTGCGTATATTTGTTCTGACCCTTGTGGAGGGCACTGCGTCCTTGTTCGAATACCTCAGGTCCACAAGCCCCCAAGCACGAGTCTTGGGACGAGGTGAGTGGTTTGTAACTGGCGTCCGTCTGATCTTAGGACGAAGTTATGGCATCGTGTTGAAAAGGGAGAGGTGGTCTTCGTTTCGCGGCGGGTTCCCATATCGCCTACTTGTGATAATCCAATGGATGTCAATCGGTGACTTTACGGTTCCATCGACGGGTCAAGATCTTGGGATGTCTCGACACGTGTCTCCAAGCACGAAATACGTTGAGACTGGCTCTCAACATCTTCCTTCAATGCCTTCATGGCCTTATCAGCCTCCCCACGAGCATCCTCAACCTTCTTCTCTTCCAGGGCGAGCTTTAAGGGCGAGCTTTAGCTTCTCTTCAAGAGTGGTCGTCTTACTTTTGGAGACACGTGTGAAGCCCTCTCTGGTGCAGTTCATCTTATAAACAACTTTCCCTCCCCATCAATAAATAATAAGTCTCCTTTCAGTCGAATAGTTGGTAATCCACCATATTACTCCACTTTACGTGTATCGAGTTGTGTGTGCTATGTCCATCTTCCTCCATAAGAACACACCAAGCTCACTGCACAATCTGTTGAATGTCGTTTCCTTGGATATTGGAATTTCTATGCTATGATCCTAATATTTGTTGAATTCAGGTCTCTAGAAATATCATTTTCCAGGAAAATAAATATTTCATTGCAACACATCATGATCCTCCTTCTTCTGCAAATTCTATTTTCCCATCTATATATATATATAAATCCTACGAAGTTTCCTACCCTAAAACCTAATTTTTTCTAAACCCTACTTTTCCCCATCATTTATGAAAAATTATCCTGTTGGGGATCGAACCAGGTACCTCATGCTTTCATTTAACAACTATTACCACCAGGGCACTAATGATTTTGATGACATGTGATTGCATCAGCAGTCCGTTTGGTGACTGGACAGGAAATTGACGGCAGGGACTAAATTTAGTAACAGAGATAAAATGTGAGGATTTTAAAAACATTTACTTAAATGTAGGGACTATTTATCAAAGGAGCGTAAAATGTAGGGACTAAAAACATATTTAACCCAAAAATCTAATATGATGTTAGAGACTATTGATCGAATCGCCACACAACCAACTCAATCATATTGGAGTCATGTGGTGTATTGTATTGAGAAAAACCAAAAATCAAATTATACGCATGAAAATTATAAAGAAAGAAGTTCCTTCCCTTGCAAACTAGTTTACAATCAATATAAAAATCGGACAATATCATTGTGAATATGATCGAACATTTATAATTGTTACATCAAAATTGCATTTAATTGTGTTAATAGATAGTTATTAAATTCTTCAACCCAAAAAATAGTTATTAAATTAAATTCATAGGATACTTGTAAGTTTACAACTATTTTTGTCTGATATAACCGACTTACATAAAGACAATGACATGGTATTTCAAAATATTTCTAATGGCTTTTGTTGGGAAATCCTTACCCACAAAATTGAACATGGACAACAAGGTGGCATGGGTCCAAGTCCAAGAACCCTAGCCTCTTTTTCTTTCTTTTCTCGTCCTATGAATATGATAGCTCCACACAGAATATAATTACAATATAAATGCAATATTACACATGCTTGTTCATATCTATATATCCACAAACAATCCATATCCACAGTGTTACAATTACAACCACTAGAACACAAGGGAAAGTGTAGAGCGAGCCAAACCAACGTCAACGGATTGGTGGAATTACAACTACACGTGTTAGGACAATGGTTTTTCTTAACGTCGACCAATTTCCACATTCAAATTGGTCACCATATATTTTGAAAACTCATTGTGCTCACATAATTTACTTCTTCCTCATTAAATTAATTTATGGTCGAAATTTGTCAACCACCGTATATGCGGTTGGTTGAATTTTAAGTTGGGAAAATTTGTCAAAAAAAGTTTAAAAGCATAATTTAAGTGGTCTTGTAATCTATAAAACAAAATACCCTACTCTTTATTTATCTGTTATTTTGAAGTTAAAAAAATTACATTTTATTAATTTAAATATCATCAAAAAAATGTATCAGATCATTACATTTCAAAGAAATATTTGGATATTTTTATTGCAAAAATATTTTTTATTAGAAATATATCTCCTATTTCGAAAGTAATGTCTTTTTAATTGATCCATCAAAATGGACAGTTCTAAAAATATTAGATGTTTTTTTAACTATTAACTATGTTATTAATGTTAAATATCCATCAACTTAATTTCATTTGAATATGTTTAGTAAGTCCCTCTTTCAATCACATTTTTTTCACCCTCCAAATTTAAATCCGAGGTATTGTTTAGAAGACAGGTCCAATTTCAACTAAATTAACATAATGTTGTTGGAGGAGGGACTGCCCACATCGAGGCTAGAGCAACCGTACAAGCAAAAGAGACACCACACTCTTACCCAAAACTTTAAGACAATGATTTTATGGGTCCTCTTACTTATAAGATGTTCAACATTTACTCTTTTATCCGATGTGGACATATAACTCACATTTATACACAACAACACTCGTGAGGGGTTCAAACATCGGTCACCACGTTAAAAAAAAAACTCTATATTAGTGCGGTAAGCTAATATAGTGAGATTAAAATATAAATAAAATATACATTTGTTAATTATTTGAGGTGAGAAAGGGATAACGTAAATATGACAAATAATTTGTTTGTACAAGTGATGGATGAAAGTCATTTTGGAATGGCTTTTTGGTGAGCAGGAAGGACACGTCAGGTTTTACTCATTTCTATCCAAAACCCCTCTCCCTCACCTGAAAATTCTTGTTATTAATTACCAGTACTAAACTTCTGTGGCTCTTCTTTTTTCTTTTTCTATAATAATAATCCTTCACCATTACTTTTCCCTCCATCGACATCTTTTTCTTTTTCTTTTTCTTCTTCTGAAAACCAACGCTAGTAGCGTGCTATTGTTTCTGGAATCTTCTTCTTCCTTCTGCAAATGCTATGACTTTCTCCGCATCTTCTCTTCGTCCTACCTCTTCTCCTTCCTATTCACAGGTTCGTTCCTCTTTTTCTATATACCTTTTTTTTCTCTCTCTCTCTTTACTTCGTTGTTTTTTTTATATACGTTGTTTCAACATTTTGGTGCAAAAATATATATATAAAAAAATAATCAAATTAATACTGTTTCTGTTAGGGATTGTAATTTACGGCTACTTTATATATATAATCTATTTGAATCTTAACTGGATTAGTTATTAATTAATTAATGAATTAATGAAACTTATTGTAAATTTTATAACAAAATTTGAGTCTCTATTTGCTTCATTGTATTTATTGATGTTGTAGATTCATTCAATAGTCTTGTTAAGATTTGTGCAAAACCTCAACTGAAAAAATTGGAAAATGTAAAATTAATACTATTTCTGTTACGGACTGTGCTACTGTTTCTTCGGTTAGTGTTTTGGATCTGCTGTGACAAAAATTAATTTTGACCGAATTGATTTTGTAAAATCGACTTTAAGAGTAAGTTGAAGGTAAAATGGTGTTTTTGTTTGGATATATTCATGTAAAACAATGAGTTTAAGTGCAATAATTAATTCTAGAATCAATTATGGCGGCAAATTAAATTATGCTCGAGAGCAACCAAATATGTCAAAATCAATTCAGTCATTCCACATCTCACAATTCGAAGGGATTAATGACTGCTTAATCATAATTTTAAAGCAAAATTGATGAATTGTGAGATGTGGAATGAATGTGTGTGTGTGTGTGTGTTTTTTTTTCTTTCTGTGAATTTAATGTGCTTTTAGGTTCTTTAGTATGTAAACTTATGGAAACTTGACGAGATTCGTGACTAATAAATTTTTATTAATGCAAGTTTGATTGGAATATGAATAACGAATATTGATTGAATTATGATTCGGAATGTTTGTGTTTGTGTGTGCAGTTGTTGTGCTCTCTTAGGTACAATAGGAAGCTTCGTAGCCAAATAAATTTTGTTGTGAGTCAAGGAAGAAAAGGTCGTTGGTTAAGGAATGGTGTTAGTGTTAAATCAGTGTTGAATGACAATAGACCTAGTTTTAACAATTATGGAGCCCCGGAATCTGCTAGGCTTCTCGAGAGGTTGTTTGAGCAGACACAAAAGTTAGACAACCGGATGATAGGAGAGGAACCCGATCTTCGTGATTTTGAATCAGATCTTTTGTCCGCGCTCATGGAATTGAAGGAAAAGGAGGATCATTTACAGGAAGTGGAGAGAACTGTTCTGTTGGAGAATGGAAAATTGAAGGATGCTAAAGAGGAATTAGAGCGTCAAGAGAGTGAAATTGAGGCTGCTCGTGAGAAGTATGTGAGGCTTGAAGATGAGATGAAGGAGGCGACGGCTAGTTTGATTTCTCAAGCTGGACAGATAGAGGAATTGAAGCACCAACTTAGGGATCGTGATAGTGTAATTGATGGTTTACGGGATGCGCTGTCTTTGAAGGAAGAAGAGATGGATAAAATGAAGATTGGTTTGGCTAAGAAGAGTGAAGAAGCTGCTTATGTTGATTCTGAGCTTAGACAAAAGGTTCAGCTTCTGAGTGATGCAAATGAGATCGTGAAGAAACAAGAAATTGAGCTTCAAGAATTACGGAGTGTTGTACGACAAAGAGAAGAAGAACTACGTCTATCCGTGGCTGCGAGGGATGTTGAAGGAGAAAAACTCAAGGTTGCAGAGGCCTCTTTGGAAAAGCACACGATGGAGTGGTTGTTAACACAAGAGGAACTCAAGAGACTGGAAGAGGAGGCTTCAAGGCATGCACAGGAGAGTAGTGAAACGCTAGAGAATTTCAGAAGGGTGAAGAAGCTTCTCAGTGATGTCAGGTCTGAATTAGTTTCGTCTCAGCAATCGCTTGCATCTTCTAGGTACAAAATGCAAGTACAAGAAGGGTTGTTGGAACAGCAGCTGGCTGAACTTGCAGACCAAAGGGAAAGTGTCATGTTGTACATGGAAAATTTGAAAGATGCCCAAATAGAAGTGGAGAACGAAAGAACAAAACTTAGGGTCGCAGAAGCTTTGAATAAAGAACTCGAACATGATTTGTCCGTAGAGAAGGAGCTCATGAAGAAGTTACAGGAGGAGCTGAAGAAAGAAAGAGCTTCTTTGGAGCAGGCTGTCCAAGAAATGGCTTCGCTTCAAGAGGAATTAGATATTAAAAGTGCTGAATTTAAGGAAAAAAGTGCCCTTCTTGATGTCAAAGAGTCAGAGCTTGTTGATGCTAAGCTACAAATCCAGCAATTGAAAACTGAAAAGGCTTCTCTTAAGGCTCTCTTGGAGGAGAAAGACTTGGAACTTTCCAATGCTAGGAAGATGCTGGTGGAACTGAACCAGGAAATATCTGATCTTAAGATGCTTATGAATGATAAAGAAACACAGCTTATTGAAGCAACCAATATGTTAAGGGAGAAAGATGAGCATGTGAAGGTAATCCAAAATAAGTTGAATAATACAAGCCTGAAGGCTTTCGAGGCCGAAACTGTGGTTGAACGAGTTTTAGATCTCACAAACAAACTTGTTGCATCCATTAAGAATGAAGACATCAATTCATCAAGACCGCTAAATGAATTGGGTGATCAATTAATGATACAACTTTCGGAGGACCCTACTAGTGAATTGAGCTGGCAGCAAAAACGGCTGGAGAATGTGCTCGAGTTGACCAAGGAAAACTTAAAAACCAAGGAGATGGAAGTTCTTGCTGCACAGAGAGCTCTAACAATAAAAGATGAGGAGCTTAAAATGACTCTTGCAAGATTGGATGCAAAAGAGGAAGAGTTGAGAAAAGCAAAGTACATGGCTACAGAAGATGCTAATGATCATAAAACGGTGTATGCTATGACACAGGAGAGAATCGGCAAGAAAACTATGGATGACTTGGCAATTGAGAAGCTTCAGCTTGAGGCAGCTCAGCTTGAAGATGAAGTTGAAGCTGCTACTAGCACTCTACAGAAACTTGCAGAAATGAGTCAACAACTTTTGAATAAGGCCATGCCGAGCGTTGAAGCTGATAGCTATATCAGTGTCATGCAAAATAACAATGATATTAATCTCAATTTAATCACAAATATCAATTGCGTTGACTGTTTGGCTGTGGTAAAAGCAGGAGTTGCTCGACTCTCAGCATTGACAGAGCAGCTTGTGATGGATGCAGGTCTTGCTGCTGCAAGCTAGAAGACATGTTAAAGGACGCCGTGTCGCAGAGGGACGTTGTATTTGTATGTTGTAATCTATTTGTCTAAAAGGCATTGAAAGGTTAACCACAAAAGTAGGTTATAAGATATTCACTTTGTTTTCTGAGATATGTATAGTGATTGTATCTGTCATGTATGTGCAGGTGGAAACTTATTCTGTTGTACTAGTTGCATTCAGAGTGTATTTGTTTTTGACGTCAAATATTTTCTCAGTTTTGCATAGTTTTTCTCCATTACACTAGTGTATATGATAAAATAAATGAAGAAAAAATACGCTCTATTCTTCTGCATTCAACTACTCTGGTTTCTATCCAATACCTTCTGCTACTCCATAATTGGGTACAATTTGCACAATTGTAGCTTAGTTTCAGGGCTATGCTGTGTAACAAATATCGAGGCTTAACTCATCCTTACAAAACCGGTTTGTATGGTGAGGAGTGTCTCCTTTTTATAAACTCTTCTCGAGAATCCTATCTATCTGATGTTAGACTAAATCACACCCGAGTGTTGGCTGCTAACACACCCCTTCACGCTTCAGCCCGGCCCAATGGGCCCGAAGCATGGAGATGCAGGAATCCCGACGATTGACCCGATAAACTTTGATACCATGTAACGAAAATCGAGGTCTAATTCATCCGTACAAAACTGGCTTGTAAAATTCTGTTATTCTCACAACTAAAGCTAATGCTGAAACACATGAATTAATGTGTAAGCTTTTTACAGGGTGAACTCGCTCTGATCAGTTACTTGGCAAATACATGCACAGTATCATTGAAAATAGACCAATCATGTTTAGTCACATGTTTGTATAGTAAATAACAGCATTATTCTTACTCTCTTCGTCCCATATTAAGTAATATAGTTGACTCCGTCACACATATCAATACATATGTTTTATCTTTAATATTTGGGTTAATATGTCTTTACCCCCCTTTAATTTGGGCGAGTTTCGGTTTACCCCCTATAAAAAAAAAGTTTAGATTCCAACCCTATAATATGAAGATTTTCCACAAAACACCCCTGACCCCATCCAGACGTTGACGTGGCACGCCACTGTGTAATTATTTTTATTTTATTTTTTTTAAAACCTGATACGTGTGTAATGGACACTGACGTGGCACGCCACTGTGTAATTATTTCAATTTTAATTTTTTAAAACCTGAAAATTAATTTTAAAAAATTTAAAAATAAGAAAAATAATAAAAAATTTAAAAAAAATAAATAATTTGGATTAAAAAATTCAGAAAAAAATTAAATTTTTTTTACCAAAACATTAAAAAAAATTAGCTTATATTATTTTTTTTTCGAATGTTTTTAAAATTTTAATTTAATTTGGATTTTTTAAAATTTTTTTCAGAAGTTTCAAAACACAGTAAGTTTAGAATTTTTTTTTATTTTATATATAATTTTTTAAGAAATATATATATAAAGAAAACAATCTCTTTCAGCTTTTTTGAACTGACTATTTCTTTTCAAAAATGCCTTCAATTTTCAATACAAATAACACATGTAACAAATAAATAAGAATAAATTTAAATATTAAAAAAAATTCCAGATTTTTTTTATCCTCAATTTTTAAATATTCTCAAATCTGTAACACGTATTAAAAAAAAAATTGGAATAAAATTTTCGAAAAAAAATCTGAATTTTCCTAAATTTTTAAATAAATTTGTATCCAGATTTTTAAAAATAAAAATATTTTCCAGATTTTTTTTTTGTTGAGAAAATTTAAAAAACTTCTTTTTCGAAAAAAAA
>Ga0228711_1007769_pt1 | contig 15396 bp, 8 predicted proteins | sample MedpolnodulmetaG_2_FD_177996 | JGI IMG/M metagenome (GOLD analysis project Ga0228711, IMG submission 177996) | Root nodule microbial communities from Medicago polymorpha collected in Santa Monica, California, United States - brown nodules | ecosystem: Host-associated > Plants > Roots > Nodule...
TTTTTTTGTGATACAGACTGTTTTCAACCCTTCACTATTATCCCTCATTATTTATTTATTTATTAAAATAAAATGGTATTATCCTCTGTCACTGTTCAATATTGATTCTACTCCGTTGGTTATTGTAGCTGAAAGATTTAATATTGCAATTACTGGAACGACAGAGGTTAAAGCATGGTGAAGTGCAGATTTTTGGCACTGCACGGAGACTTGTGGTACGGGAATATACTTTCTGAGCATAATTTTTATTTATAGATGTTTTTCATTTTTCTTATAGTTGATTTAGGGTGAAGGTGTTATTTTCTGTACTCTTACGAGTTTCTTGTTGATTTTCCTTACTTTTAACAAAAAAATACAAATATAGGTATGAAAAAAGGGAATAGATAAAAGTGATGCATTATGATTTTACACTTGCAAGTTTATAGACAAGGAAAACAATTTGAAACCTTGCAAAATTAAAATATTAGGAATTTTGCTTTTTGCAATACACTCTACAGTATAGATTAGTATGTAGTTTTTCTTGCAAATCCTTATTCCAACTTCCAAGTGCTAACTCACCGCCCAACTGATGAAGGCTCCAATTCCAAAAATTCATTTGGAAAACCGAAGCTCCTTCTATTGTCCTTGTCTTTTGTTTGGACCGTAGACATGATAGAATTAACACAAATAACTAGTTAAAGAAACATATGATTCACATTATGACATAAATTAGCTAGAAATAAATATAAATCATCTAAATAGCAACACATATTAGTCTAGGAAGAGTATTGATTAGAATGGTCGTTCCATTAGTGATGTTCTATATAAGGTTGTATTAAATTTTCTCCTGTGCTCCGCTAGCAGTTATTTGTTTTTGTTTAGGGGGTGGGGTCTTTGTTGCAGTTGGGAGAGATTCTTGATCCTTGATTGTGTTTTTTCTGTTATCTTCTTGTTTCTTTTAGGAGGACATTATTGTATATCAACTTTTAGAAACGCTCACATAAGAAATAACTGTAATCATATCTGTTCCGCTAAAAAAAAAAGGTAATCGTATCTGTTTCCTGCTGTAAAATCCACAGGTTTCTGTTGAAAATCTTTTCACAAAACAAACAGAACAGGAGGTTGAGGTTCGAGGTCCTCCTGTTTCAAAAGCATTTGATTCTGATGGAAATCCAACAAAGGTTTCATTTTGATTTAAATCTTTCTTATTACACCCTGAATTGTGGTTAAAGAGTGCTGTCTTGATATAGTTTTCTTATTTCAGGCTGCTGAGGGGTTTTCCCGTAAAAACTCTGTTCCACTGGACTTGATATACAGAAAGGTTGATGGTTAGTATCCATAGCCAAACCACATGTTTAGTGTGGGTTTGGATGTGTTTATTTTTGTACTACTCATCAAACCATTATTTTTTTATTGTACACCACTGGCAACTGTAGAAGAATTGAGTGTTACACGCACGTGCGCGCACATACACACATAAAATAACTAAGGCACAATTAGGAACTGTCATTTCCAATGCAACTGATTACAGGGAAACTGCTCATCAGGCCATATTTGCAGCTTATATAGGATGTTTTTAATCCTCCCTGTTTATTCCTTTTCCACCTATTACATTATTCTTTATTGAAGAAAAAATGACCGAGTTGTATTACCGGCCACTAGACACTAGTTGATCCTGTAGAAAAGAATGTAGACTTGATGAGTTGCTGTTTTATAAAAGTGAACAATTTCTATTAGAACATACTTGAGCTTTCAACTTGATTTTCAAGAACTGTGATTTAATTTGTGTTACTCATCAATTCTCCTGTGAATATGCTGCTATACATAAGCCAACTCAATATAATAGGTAATTCAATGTGTTTTCTTGACATTGCAGGGAAAACAGAATATGTATATGCTCGTATAAAAGAGTCTTCAAGACATGCTTTGGAGGTTTTCTATTCTTTCTTTTTGATATATAGCCATTTTAAGCTTCTTTTTTTTGTTCTTGATAGTGAGTTTTTTTTTAACAAAATCAATTCAAAATGGGAGTGTGGTATTTGTTTCTTGAAAGCGCATGTTTGAACCTTTGAATCCTGGACCAAAAATAAATAAGCCAATAATATTTGAAAATCCGGACAAGTCACTAAACCAGTAAAGTCACTTGTTGGGATGCCTCTTTAAAGTGATGCCTTTGCATGTCATTCTTGATTAAGAAAATGGTTTATATGTTTCTAGTCCATGTAAAACCACGACCTTTCAAGTTTAGTTCCTAAATAAATTTTATTCACTTTTATTCTCTATTTTACTTTTTATAGGGGCTATTGTGAGGGACTACAATCAACCATTTTTTGTTAAAAGTGTTCAAAATAGGGACTAAAAGTGAATGAAGTTTGCTTAGGGATTAAATTTGAAAGGTTGTAATTTTTTAGTGACTAATTATATTTAACAAAACAACAGATTAACATCAAATTTTACATTCTCAAAATATGTCTTATAAGATGAAAAAAACTGACCAATTCAAATTGGTTCTTCACCAGTTGTTTTGGAGCGTTTTGATTGGTTCTATACTGATTCTTACTAGCTTTGAGATCACGTGTGATGTTTCTGGTAAAATGGATTAGACACTTTAACAGTTCTTTATTCAGTTTAAGTTCAACCAGTTGAATCAGCCTCGGTCAATTATGATAATAGCAATTCTATTAGTAATTCACGTTCGAAGATGTGGTGCAAGAGTTTTAAGATGTGAACCTTACTTACATTGTGTCATTTATGGTTGTTTATTGCTATTAGTAATTCATTGCTATTGCTGATGATTTTTTCTACCCGTGTTAGGTTTTATCTGAAGATTTACCTGCTACTATTGCTAAAATTTCATTTCCAAAGACAATGCGTTGGAACTCACAGGTATGCTAGCTTTTTAAGTGTGTTTATGTTCACAATTTGCCTCTATCTTCAGAGATGTCACAGAACAACAAAAGACAGACACGATGTTATGAACTAACTCTTCCGAAAGTTGTCTGGGTAAAACACAAGAATGGTTCTTATAACGTGCTCACTTAAGCAACAAAACACATGGATACAAAACCTGATTCTGAAATATACGTACTTCTATTTAGAAGAATGAGAGCAACAAGGATTTTAACATGTTTCCATACTTTAAATATATAGGTGATGTTTAGCAGGCCAATCCGTTGGATTTTGGCCTTGCATGGAGATGCTGTGGTCCCATTTATGTTTGCTGGGGTAACGAGGTAATTTACTTTATGGATATCCGCTTTGCTGTGCGGCTGTGCCCTCAGCATGTAGCAGTATTGACTTTTTGCTTCAAATCCATAATTTTATCTGTAGTCATATGCCTATGTTGAACTGTTTCCTTGTCTCTTGAGATGGTTTTGAAAATTGAAAGCCTTCCAGCAAGTAGCATCTATTTTCTCTCATTCAGCAGATTTAATTCTATAAAATACTTGAACTGAATACTTGGTTGTCCTTGTTAAAACAAATTATATTACATATTTGAGTTTTTGTTTTTTTTTCTTTCTTTCTTGAAACGTAATATTTTTTGTTCTTTCAATGTGTTTAAAATGCAAAGAACTAGAGAAGTCATTAAGTACATCAAAAGGCAGTGCACTACATCATATGTTTGATTCGTCAAGCCAAGTCCTAGAAGAAAGTATTGTATAATAAAATTGTGAGGCTTAGATTTTCTACTGAACAATTAAAAACAGAAGGCAGTTCAGAAGATGAAAGTAGAGAATAATATCGTGTCCACATATGCTAGGGGCCTATCTGACGCCCAATTAAGTAGGTTCTTTTAGGTTTTCAGTTTCCTTTGTATTATCTGCTGTGTGAATAACTCTTACCATGTTTGTTTATATTATGCAGTGGAAACTTGTCTTGCGGTCTTCGTAATACGACATCAGCCGTTGTCCAGGTGCATGCTTAAATGTTTTTAATCAATTGGTTGTATGCTTTCAATTTGATACTTGGTGCAACTGCAATGTGTGTGTGTGGGTGGGTGGGTGAATATCAATTTTTTAAATAATTTAGAAGTTGGTAATTGTAGTCTAATAATCAATATTTATTTATATTTTAAATAGCATATTATACATTAAAGTGGTGTTTGACGAAGTATCAATCAGTTTTTTGAATTTTATAAAACTTTTTGTAAACTTTTTTTTTTGAAGAAGCTAAACTAACCCCTCAAATTGGCACCAGAGAGAATCGAATCTGAGACCTTGAGGAGGAGCACACTCCAATGTTTCAAGCCAATACCACTAGGCCAACCCAAGTGGGTTCAACTTTTTGTAAACTAAATCTACTTCACAAGAACTTTTATTAATTTTACTTTTGGATTGATAATATTTACCAAGAATAACAACTAAAGTTTTCTTCCGTTAATTTTGTATTAAAAATTCACTAATTTTGCATTAAAAATTATAATACTAATGGATGTAAGTGTGTAAGTATACCAATTCTTACAGTACATCTAGTGTCGACTAAGTCCAGTTGTGTGTTTCTTTAGTGTCCGTTTGATGGTCAGGATAGGGAGACAGGATATGATACATTAATCATATCCTATTTAAATCTCATGTTTGATGCACCAAAGGGATAGGATAAAATAAACCATTTTCCTATCCTATCCTGACTTTCCTTTGTAATTTCTATCCTGAGTATAAGCTGGGTTAGAAATTATCCTGATGGGATTAGAAGATCATTCATTATTTATTATCTTGATATTCTGCCATTTTTAAAATATTGCCATTTTTAAAATAATGATAACATGTATTTTCTATTATAATTAATAACATGTCATTTTTACAATATTTAATTAATTAATTATGAGAGCAATTTTTTCATTTAATTATAATGATATCATGTTTGTTATCATGTGCGCATCAAACACATGATAGGATTAATGCTTATCATGTCCTTATCATATCCTATCTCTATCCAGCTTTATATCATATCCTGCCTCTATCCTATCCTGACCATCAAACGGATGTGTTACAGTTGATATATTGTTTATACTCATACCAGTTCTTATTTTTTGTATATTCTTGTATTCTTTCTTAAGGAACATATCTTCCTCTCTGAACTCTTCGTAATCATCTTTGGTTTGCCTTAACGATTTTTTTCTTTTATATGACAAAAGCTGCAAACTTAATTTGCAGATAGAAAAAGCAGAATCTTATTCGCTTACAATGAAAAATGCGGGAGTCAATGTTGAATTTGAGGTATGTATGAGTAGACAAGTTTGTAAATAAAACAAATTCTTACATTTTTGAAATATGACTAGATTGTTACTTTTGCCAGGACCGTAAGAAAAAAATTGAAGAGCTATCTAATACATTAGCAGAAAGTGTAAATGGCGAAATTCTGATTCCAAAAGGTTTGCTTGACGAGGTAAGTTTTGGATATTCCCTTTGCTCAATATTATTGCATAATTGCGTTTCTAAGAATTTCCGTTTGCATTTGATTTTAGGTTGTAAATCTTGTTGAAGCACCTATTCCAGTGCTTGGAAAGTTTAAAGAAACCTTCTTAGATCTTCCAAAGGATCTTTTGACTATGGTGAGCACTTTAGTTTAAAGTATTCCTTTCCATGTTGATTATTTGACTATTTCAAATGATAATTCCATAGGCATGTCCTGTTGAATTAGTTCAAATGAACGATTTATATTCCTATTTCTTTTTTATTTTGGGACTACTGAGTCCAGAAGTTGCTCTGATCTCGTTGCTCTTTGTAATATCTGAATCGTGCAAGTGCCTCTATTTTTATCGAAAAATAAATTTCATTAAGGGAGAAAGAGAAGTACAAAGATCGATGGTTAGAAAGAATCCCTTAGAAATTAAGAAATTGAGTAGTGTAACAAGGCAACTTAGAAACACCTCTGAGCCTCCAGAGCAGAACGCCACAAACAAGCCAAGAAAATAAACCTGTCCCAAATGTTGTCAAGCAATTTCAAAGCGAACTTCAAAACTCTATCATTCCTTTCAAGCCAATGACACCGAAAAACTACAAAGGACTACACTGCGACAGAATTATAGCTTGTTCATGAAAGCCAAAGCCTCTACATCTAATAAGGAGAAATTGATTCAAGTCCTTGAGGAAGACCAATTTATCATAAAAAATCTCAATCTGGATTTTTGAGAGTAAATTTTCAGTAAATATTATTAAATACTTCGATTTTGTACATGCCATTAGTGCTAATCCTATTAAGAACAGCAGTCGTTTGACCATAGGGGAAGCTTTGCATTTCCGATTTTTTCCAAAAGAGTAACCTAGGCATCACCTACAAGGTGAAAGATGCTTTCAGATGCTTGATGACTACGCTTTCCTTTTAAAATATTTTATTCTGTCACTTTCTCTGTTTTGTCAGCTTTTGGTCACATCACTTATACAGGACTAGTCCAATGTGAGAATCAAGTAGTGCACAAATTAATAATTTTTCCGCTAATTAACAACAAGTAAAAGCCTAAACAACATTAGTAACCCACCAATGCTGGCCAAGTTAAATCCCATACATAAACTCAACTTAGTTCACGATGTCTTTACTCTAATAAAATTATCCAAATGCCCCTGATTGAAAATATCACAATCAACATCAATATAAGATAAAACTAAACTAATGGGGTTTTTGGATCTTTGAACTTAATTTTTTGTGGATTGTACTGGTTGAATCATTATCAATATAAACCTGCAAGTTTTGAAGAATATAAGCTAACAATTGTACTCGTGCAGGTTATGCAAAAACACCAGAAATATTTTGCTGTATGTGATGCTAATGGACAATTGCTGCCTTACTTTATTGCTGTAAGTTCTTTGCAATTATTTAATCCCCTAGAATAACCACATGTTTTTTGACTTGTTATTTGTTGAATGACATGGTATTTTCTTCTAGGTTGCAAACGGAGCAATTGATGAAGCTACAGTGAGGAAAGGAAATGAAGCCGTGCTCAGGTATTCTTAACATCTTATCGTGTTTATATATACTTTACAAGACTTGGAGTGGCAAAGATCAAACCCTTGACCACATATTCAAAGAGACTCCGATATCATGTTAAGGATCAACAACTCCAAAAGCTTGAGCTAGTGGGTTAATTATGTATGTTTTGTGTCTATAACAGACTCCATGCCTTTATAGTGAGAACAAGTAACCACTAAAATATATTGATAACTAGGAAATAAAAAAGTATCAGAGTAATCTACTTACAACTTTTTTTTAAAATGCCTAATTTTTATGTTGTTTGATATAATTTTATAGATAACACGATGTAGCCCCAACCTTTGTGCCTGTTGAATCCAATTTTGTTTCGTGGGACTCCACATTAACCAAAACTTAATTATCTTTGCAGGGCTCGCTATGAAGATGCTAAGTTCTTTTACGAGTTGGACACTCGTAAAAGGTTTTCAGAATTCCGAGAGCAACTGAAAAATATTCTCTTTCATGTAAGTTGTATATTGAAGCTTTAGATAAATGCTTGATTTTAGCATTTATCCTTCACTAGTGTTTTTTAGTCCTTTTCTAGTTTTATTTTCTTGTAAATGAGGCTAAAATAATTTTTCCTGTTGATGCTGAAAATAAAATAATGGGAAAGGTTAGAGAGTTCAGAGTAACACTAGTTGTGAATTTTTTTACCTTTAAAATATTATCACAAGGTAATTGTGGAAAATAAAAGAAAATAAGGGTAAAGGTTAGAGACTTCAGAGAATAACACTAACAAGTGAAAAATGTTGAAAAGATAGTGCTTATCATTCAATATTGGTTATTTATTTTGGTAACATGGAATGAAATAGGAGAAACTTGGGACCATGCTGGATAAAATGACTCGTGTTGAAAACATGGTTACTAAGCTAAGTTGCATCCTGGATATTAATGAAGATACACAACAAATTATCCGGGAAGCTGCCTCACTTGCCATGTCTGACCTTTCCACATCAGTTGTCACTGAATTTACCGCACTTTCAGGAGTAATGGGGCGTCACTATGCCCTTAGAGATGGATACTCAGAACAGGTTGTTAAATTTTAGATCGACTATTATTTTGTAATCTTAGAAATCATGACCCTTGCAATCTTAGCACTGCATTCTATTTGGTTACTAGGTACTTATTATCTTGTAATCTTTTTCTTTTCCTTGTCACTTCAAATCTTGCAGACTGCAGAGGCCTTGTATGAGATCACACTTCCTAGATTTTCTGGGGACATACTTCCTAAAAGTGACGCTGGCATAGTTTTGGCAATTGCTGATAGGTGAAACTGGTGCCTTTTAATTTGAATCTTTTCCTAACAGAGTCTAACAACATGGCTTTACATCTTACATGATGTGATAAACGTCTGCAGATTAGATAGCTTGGTAGGTTTATTCTCGGCTGGCTGTCAACCTAGTTCTACAAATGATCCATTTGGTCTGCGAAGAATCTCATATGGTCTTGTAAGTATAGCATTGCATTATATCCTCGAATTTTCCTTCACATTCTGTTCTTTTTTCTCTTAGAATTTGTTTTCCATAAGAAACATTAAGCACAAAGTCTTACACTTTGCACTATATTCCTCAGGTGCAATTGTTGGTGGAAAATAATAAAAACCTAGATTTTAAAGAGGCTCTGGAACTTGCTGCAGATGTCCAGCCAATTAAAGTAAATCCTCAAGTAATAGATGAAGTAAGTCCATTCATCTTGTATATATTTCAATTTCCAGTTGCTTCTTGTTATCATCATTCACATCTCTTTTGGGATTTAGAGCTGATGATCATCGTTTTTTAGGCACTTCAATTTGTTACTCGAAGATTAGAGCAATTTCTGGTATGCATTCTGTTCCTTATATTTAATTCTTTGCTTGACTACAATTATGTGACATTTCATATTATGACCATCTTTTAATTGAGTGAATCTTATTTGTAACAGTAAATTGTATAGCAAAATTAAGTTAAAGGAATGGTTAATCCTGGAGATTAGGGTTGAAAATTGAAAATTAATATTTTTTTACATAACCTTGTAGATAAACCTTGGTGGAGTTTAATCCCAGTCTCAAAGGTCTTTTTAACTTAATCTTCATTTTGATGTATTGGGGGGATTAATTGATATCAATAAACTTGTACAATACTCACACCAAACAATCAATAAAATGATAACTATTGTATTTGCTTATGATATCATGCCATTTGGCATGCCAAAAAGCCCTAAAGCCTAAACCATTCTTACAAGCATGATTAGCTCCCAAAGCTGCTCCTTAGTTACTTACAGCACCAATGACTTCCCACTTTACTATTTACAAGATATTTTAACAAGCATCATATTGGTGATGCTTATGGATATAGACTATTGTATGATCTGTGGAAACATATTTTACAGACAGCTATGAAGTTAACCTTACTTGCAGATCAGTGAGTTTTAATAGGATATTCTTTCTTTAATCTTTTTTTTGTGATTAATTTTTATCTTTTCTATGTGTGTATAATGCCTTGTAATGTTCTTGATGAAATATATACTTTGAGAAATGCCAGGTGAGTTTGACTGTGCCGCTGTATTTTGTTAACAGGTAGACAAGGGGGTGAGTGCAGAAATTGTTCGTTCCATCCTTGCAGAGAGGGCTAATTTTCCCGGTCTAGCAGCAAAATCAGCATATAAAGTAAGCGAACATCTTTCATTTTACCTCATAATTTCCTTTGATACATCATTAGTATAAAGTAGAACCTTTGAATTTTTTAAAGTGTTCATGTGATTTTGAGAAAGCCCAACTCTTGAATCAAATCAGACAACTGTCAAACACTTGATCTTTAAAAACAAAAAAAAAATAAGAGCACTCGAGAATTAATACTATTACACCCCAAAAAACGCAGGATCCTGTCCTTATCACTTAGTTTAGATTTTCACTATAAAAAGTATTCTTTAAGTCGATTAACCTCTTTGGCCTTTTCTCTGAGTATTCTTTTTCCGTCCTCTTCAGCCTCTAAACTTATGAGTCTTTCTTCCTTTACATATAGAATCATCTTTTAGTACTTTTGAAGAGTATATATGTATTCTTGATGATTTTCAATGATTGATTTAGATGGAAGAATTATCAAAAGGCGAGCTTTTCCCTAAAGTAGTTGAAGCATACTCTCGGCCAACTAGAATTGTCCGTGGGAAGGAAGACGAGCTTGATGGGGAGGTATTTTTCTTCTTCTTAATTTCATCAACTACAAATGTATAGAGACAACTACTTTGCATTAACTCTAGTCCCCTAAAAATATGAGTTATACTCATTCCAAAGAATAACACAGAATAAAGACAAAAATGTTTTGGCATGCATTATGAACTGTTGCTTTTACTCATTCCAAAGAATAACATACATCATAGCAATAATTTGTGAGGTAATGCTAAAATGAGTCATAAATTTGTATGTATAATTCTTCATTTCTCATTTGGCAATTAATAATTATCTTGAAAGAAGCATACACATCTTATATCTTAATTTGAAACGATGAAAATGTAAGCTACAAATTAGTTTGCATTCGTGTATTTTATCTGTAATTATTGAATGTTTATGAATACGGATTGCATTTTTTTCTTTTTCCTATTACAGTATCAGGTGGATGAGGCTGCCTTTGAGACAAATGAAGAGAGAGTTTTGTGGAACACATTTTTGTCGGTTAAAAAGAGTATCAATCCTGGTACTTTCTACATCTCTAGTTTCATTTTATGTTAATGCAATATAATTTGTTCTCCAACTTTACTTGGTATTTTATTTCAATATTACTAATTTCTCTCGACATGTAACATTTATATTTTTTTCTTCATTTTACTCATGAATTAATAATATCTAAGTTTTCTTCTCTATACAGGTCTAGACATCGATGATTTTGTTGAAACTTCATCTCAGCTTATACAACCACTCGAAGATTTCTTTAATAACGTCTTTGTAATGGTGGTATGTTAATAATAGCGCTTAAAATTGTATTTTTATTATATTTTTTGCTTTCAACGTTGTTTGCATTTTGAAATATTTAATGGAAAAATAGTGCTCTAATTTTGTTTTTTGTGCAATTTAGGATGATGCTAAGATCAGAAAAAACAGGCTAGCTCTGCTAAAAGAGATTGCTGATCTCCCTAAAGGAATTGCAGACCTTACATTGTTACCAGGATTTTAAGGGTTGGCAAGCTTATAATTATTTATTGATTGGTTTCTCAATCCGCCCCCCAAATGCGGCCTTTTATTGGAAGCAAGCATCCGGCAGTGTATTTTGACATATCTCAACATATAGGGGGCAAATTGAGAAATCATCTGTATATTTCCAATAAGATAAGATAGATCTTTTTTCATACGTTGAAGGTCTGAAGCAATTTGGTTCAATTTTTTTGCCTCTTGGTTTATTTCAATTTTGTACTTCATGACGTTTAATTTTAGTTTACTTAGTCTAGTTGAATGTAAATTTTTGCCAATGTACTATATAATTCTCTTTATTTATTTGTACTAATGTACTATATAATTTGTTTGTAATATTCATTCAACTAACAAATAAATATAAACTTTTTCAAATCTTGGAAAAATATGCATTCAGTTTATTTTTATCGTGCATTTAGTTTACTCGGTTTTTTATTTTCCTTTCATTTTTTCTACTTTTAGTTTCGGTCAGTAACTCACATTTTTTTTAGTAGTAATATATTAGAGGGAATAAATTTATGGTATGATATGAAATGAATTCCTTTGGCATCTAATGGAATTTGGAGTCTTGCTCATTTTTTTTAACGAGTCTTTGAGACAATCAAGGATTCATTACAAATGAAAATATATACAAAACAAGAATTATATTAAAGACTTCACTCAAAATAATTGACTACAAAGAGATACTCACTATGTATATCTAAAAAGGATTCTCTTCAAATCATTTTACTATATCGAGATAAAGATTTGAAAGCATTTCTTAATGGAGATAAAGAAGATTGTCTTGTAGTGGTGGTGAGTATTTGGCGTGCAAGCTTAAGAAATTCACATATCGACTCAAACCAACAATCTTTATGATATATGAAATTTCATAAAGTAATTACTTTTGGATTTGTAGAAATTTTTTGTGATATATACACACACACCATGACTTCGGAGAAACTTTGTAATCCTGTTTTATATTTGTATATGGAAGACAGTGACATTTTACTTGTTACAAATGACAAGCACTATTTCTTATATGAGGTGAAACAATTTCTCTTCAAGAGTTTTAATATGAAGGACATGAGTGATGTTTTTATTTTGTCATCGAGATGCAAAGAGATAGAATTTGTGGATCTCTAGGCTTGTTACAAGAACCTAATATCGATAATGTTTTGGAGAAACTTCGTATATAAAGTATTCACAGAGTGTAACACCTTTCGTAAAGGCATTTAAGCCAATGTCCGAAGAATGATTTAGAGAGTTTATAAATACTTGACATTCCATATACTTCTATGTTGAAGTCATTGGCTACTCTTTAAAATTTGTTGGTTGTGTGTTGATTTGAGAAAAATAAAGATTGTTAGAGTCTATCTATATCTTAACTAATGAGATTGATTATTGAAGAATTGCAAAAGAAATTTCGATTGGAATTTCTACAATGAATAATGTACTCATATTTTGTTTTGAGGCTACATCAAATGAATGGATGAAAAGTTTTGTTTCTTTGGCTAAAAGCTTAAGAAATGTTTGTGACAGTTCAGTTTTAGTTTTTATGGCTAAAAATTACAAGTAGTAGTCAAACAAGCATGTCAACATTAAGTACTTTGCCAACTTAAAAAAAAAGTACTTTGCCAAAAAGAGAAAATAATTTTAAATATTTTTAGTGGCTACAAATATTTGTAAATATTAAATGGTATTATTTTATCCAAAAGATCAACTGTTCGACTAAAAAGATCAAATAGTTATAAATCATTTAAATATCTTCATTTTGCAAAAATATAGTTGAAATAAACTAATGAAAGTAAATATTGATGATTCATTTATTCTTTATGATAGTAGCACGTTAACATGAGGAATTATCGGAGACAAGTTTGGTAAATTGATTAAATATTTCTATTCCAAATATAATTTCAACATGTTAACAATTGAGATGACAACTTTGAACTATAAGTCCATAATCTTTCAATTAAACATGTTATTTTTTAGGTTGATTCTTCTGCGGTGCATACTTTTGTTCATACAAGATTACTCTCTCCCCAAAATGCTTTCTTGATGTGGCTATGAGCTTCTTAGACTCTCTGGATTGAAAACTTATGATCCAACTTATCAACGAGGAATCCAATACGTGTGCTGACTTTATTGCCTCTTTATACCATATGACTTCCTTTATTTCATGTATATTTAGGGTTCTAGTCCTCCACATGATTCTTTGTTTTTTGCCTATCGTAAGACCTCTTGTAGTCTTCTTTGTTTATCTTTAATTACATTCTATTTCTAAAAAAATTAATAAAAGTAAAACAATAACTTTTTTTCATACATTTATTTAGCCCTATGTTAAGGATTTCATTTGTATACCTTACAAAATTAGTTTACATTTGCTTTCAATCAAATCAATTATGATGTTGTATTTTTAGGTGAAGTCCTAAAATATATCTATAAATATTTAATTGACATGACTTCATTAGATGCAAGCTTGACAAAGTTTTACCTCTTCATTGGATGCAAGCTTGACAAAGTTTTACCTCACCACAACAATTAGTCTTCCATGCTACTAATAAAGGAAATACACAATTTTTTTTATCATTGACTTAGTGATCAATGAACTTCATCAAAAGATAAATTGTTTGAAAGAACTTGAATTTGATTTATGAGATGAACAATTTTTTGTTACAACTGAACTTCAGATTACCAATTTCCTTTTCTTAGGAACCAAAGTGTTAACACATTTTTTTTTATCATCGATTAACGCTGCTTATTATGTCGATAGAAGAGTTGTGTCCATATGAATGTTAGCCTCTACTAATCTATAAGACAACTTCAAAGTGAACCACCAATTAACTATTTTTTGGTTATATATTTTTCAACAAAATTACCCTTAACTTAGTTCTTTTCAAAATTGTATTTAAATTTAAATCCATGTATATATCATAGGAAATTTGAAAACTAACTATCCTTTAGTTGAACTTTTTTCTACTAATTTACCCATAAAAATTTAATATATTTTTTAAAAAAATTAAAAAACATAAAATACAACTAGACGAACAATGTTTATGCCGGTAATACTAATGTTAAGTACATAAGTCTTAGATCAACTGATAAAAAAGTCCAAGATTTATAAGTTGAATGCCATAATCGAGATTCAAACCCAGACCCCTATACTTATGCGTGTAAGTTTTCAAAGTTTATTACTATATTTCATGTCTTTTCTGGTGTTAACCATATGATTCTCATACAAATGAGTTATAGTACAACCGTAAATAAGTATAATCTAATCAAAAATTGTTTCACCTAAAAATCAAATTCAGATTATCTAAATGAATAATTATTTGAAATTCATTAACCATTCAACTAGAATCAATTGATTTATATTTTGGCGTGGGAAGAGGAGTTAGTTACAGATTGTTCGTCCTTGTTGTGTAATATTGCTTTGCAGGACCATGTTCTTGACAGGTGGCGGTGGGTTTTGGATCCTATTATTGATTACTCAGTTAAGGGGACTTATCGGTATCTCACGCGAGCTGACACATTTGTGGAGTGCGGCCTCTTCGATGCAGTGTGGCTGAAGCAGGCTCCGTTAAAGGTCTGTGGTGGCTTTTCCGTAACAGATTTCCTACAAAAGACAATCTTATCCGTAGGAGAGCTCTCCATCACGAAGACATTTATTGCATAGGTGGCTGCGGTTGTCCGGAGACGACGAATCATCTTTTTTTCAGTTGCGACATCTTTGGCAGTGTCTGGCATGAGGTTTACCAATGGCTCGGTGTCTCTTTCATTTCTCCAACTGCTAGTTGCGACCATTTTCATCAATTTGGCCACATGGCGGGGTTATCGAGAGTTACACATTCTTTCCTCAAAGTTATCTGGCATGCTTGCGTTTGGACACTTTGGAACGAAAGAAACAACACAATTTTTAAAAACAAAGCATGGGATTTGTCACAATTATTAGACAATGTGAAGTTTGTTTCTTTTTCTTGGCTAAAGGCGCATAAGCTAACTTCAGCTTTCAGTTATAATGACCGGTGGCGGCACCCTTTAACTTGTATGAGTGTTATAGAGTAGTTTCTATTCATCTTTGTAGCTATTTTTTATTTGATAACAGATTTCTTTTGAGGAGTGTTTCTCTTAGCATACCTTATGCAAGATGAATCGTCCTTGGTGATTATTAATTTCATTTTAGTTTCTTAAAAAAAAAAAAAATTGTCTATTTATACTGTTAAATTCAACCATAGAATTTTTTTTTTTTGAGGGAAATTCAACCAAAGAATAATATCCTAACAAAGATCAACAAATAATAAAATAAAATAATA
>Ga0228711_1007770_pt1 | contig 15395 bp, 5 predicted proteins | sample MedpolnodulmetaG_2_FD_177996 | JGI IMG/M metagenome (GOLD analysis project Ga0228711, IMG submission 177996) | Root nodule microbial communities from Medicago polymorpha collected in Santa Monica, California, United States - brown nodules | ecosystem: Host-associated > Plants > Roots > Nodule...
TCGGCGGAATAATGTAATGTAGCCTAACTAATTCTGTTTGTCCTCGAAAGGGCAGCAAACGATTGGAAAAGAGTTACTACCTTATGTTAAAAGCCAATAATTTAATCTTATAAAAAAAAAAAAAACAGTAATTTAATCAATTTAATCAGTTATAAACCCTTGTGTTATTCTTAACCACATTCCTCTGTCTCTTTCTAGCAATGTGAGATATCGAGACTGAGATAGATAGATGCACAACATATCATAGCACATGCGTGTCTGCACTGCACCACCCTCACCATCCACATACCCAAAACCAATAACTGTGTGTGTTTGAGATCATTTGCGTGCTATTCGAGGGTTTTGCCAATACAAGCATAGCACACAAATTAATCTTTATTAACATACCATATCTTACTACATTCATTCACATACATAATTTTCAAGTCTAGTTCGTCCAGAGATAATTTTATTAATTTACATCTTGAATTAATCATTTACATTTGTATTAAACTCTCACAATATTGCCAAACTTTTTTTTTTGTCAAGATATGCATCATTAAAATAAGTATTTGTGCGTATCCGACAAAATATTTTTGAAAACAAAAAAAAATTAATACTTCATGGATACATATTCTTGGCGAAATGCTAATCACAGCAAAAAACATGCTCATGATATTATCATGAGTGTTCAATTGATATTACAGCAAATTATCTTATTTATATTGACCCTTGTATTCCACCAAAGCAAGATCTAATGGTTGTCATGTATTCGCTATACATTCATTCGTGATGTTGTGTCTTACTACAAATAGCAACCCTCGTATTTTTGATTATATGTATTCAATATGTATCCGATATATAGATAAAACCCTCTTTTTAAAGTACACGGACTTCATAGTTTATGTGATAGTTCTAAAAAGCTGCTAAATTTTAATTTAATATCTATGTTAAAATAAGAAATCCTATACCATAGGACTTGTATAAAAAATATATTAAGCAATTGATATCGAGTGACCATAAGACGTTCATTAAAGATTTAAAATAGTAAATTTTTATGAAAATATATGAATCATCAATTAGTTGAAAATTGAATTATTTAACTTTTTGAATAAATAACTTCTTTATTTAGAAATTTTAAAGAGTGACCTAAAGACATCCAAGGACAAAAAACCAAAAGAATGCTATAAATAATAGTAAAAAGAAAAGTTGCACAGAATTTAGAGAACTCGGTAATATTGGAGTAGAATCTTACCGTGAGAGACAGTTTAGATAGATAAAAACACAAAGAAAGAGAGAAGTACAATACATACAGAAAACACAAGAACACAAAGACTGCAAGTAGTGCAGGAAGAGGGTGGCAGAATGCACAAAACCAATACAAATGAATGAAAATTCTGACATTAGGATTCCCACTCTTGTTCCTTCCAAACACTCCATACGATAAAGCTTCCCATTACCATTTTTAATCCACTGTTTTTCTCTTTCTCTTCTTAATCTTTTACCAATTTCTACATACAAGGAAATCCACCCAACCAAATTCATCGAACAATTCTGCACCCTTTCCTATAACCACTCTCAATTGTACTACTCTTCCTTTTTTGACTCTCACCACATGCATAAAGTATTCTTTGTTTAAGGAAAATGTTTTGTATATTGTTTAATATAAGCATTGTACGTTCAATCATATGTCTCTGCGACACAGCTTATGGTTTAGGGTTAGAGTTTTAAGGTTTATTATAAGCATAGTACATTTCATTTTTATTTTTAACAATCAAAGTTCTCCCTTCAAAATGAATTGTAATAAAAAGTAGTAGTTGAAAAATTAATATATTTGATTAAAAATTTAATCTACATACATCAACTCATCAACTATGGTTTTTGCTTATATTTTATTATGGAGAAAGTATATGAAAAAGAGTACGAAAGATATTACAAAAGTGACAATTAATCATTCACAAAAAAAAAAAAAGTGACAATTAATTATATTAAAATGTATATATGCAGTTTGACGATCTTATGAGCCAACTTTTGGGATAACTTACCATCTTTAACATTTAAGACTTAATTTTGTAAAAATTGATTTTCGTTAAAAGTTAATTGAATATAAAGTGATTTCTTTCTGTGTCGACCCTTCGATTCTCAGACAAAAAAGACTTTGGTAATCCGTAGTTTGACATGAGCTAAGTAAAGCCTTGTAAAAAATTATTCTATCTGAACTCACGCCCTTCTTAATATTTCCTTTTTTATGGAGCTCATTAACTACTTAAATTCAATTGCTTGGTTAAGATAAAGTGATTTATGTTGCAATGTATTCATCAAAAACTTGGTTAAATAATAAACATTTATTCTCTTTTGTATAAATTGTGCATGACAAAATTCGTTCTCTTATTATTGTATGCTATATTTTATTGGGGGTTTGCTAACTTATGCAACCTAAAAATATTAAGATTTAAGTTAACAAGTTTGTACATTTTTATTTGGATTACTATTCAAACAACAGGAAATTTTTATAAATTTAAGAAACAATTTTTGGAATATTTTATTAAAAAATTAATGCAATTTACTAAATTAACCTTTATTTAAATTGGTTAATTTGAATGGGGGCAAATGGTTTTTTGTCCAAATAAAAATGTGTGTATTTGTTAACTTAAATCATAATATTTTTAGGTTGATATAAGTTTTTTTTGAAAGATATAGGTTGATAACAACCCCATTTTAATATTATATGCATGTATATGACTTTTATAAATCTAAATTGTCTTATTCCTCCTCTCCCTATTGTCCCCAGTATTATGTTCTCCCCTCTGCTACAAATAATATATACTAATAGTGTTGTTACGTGCTCAAGAAGTATGTAGAAATACTATTTCTTCTCTCTAGCTATCCCACCACTCCTTTATATAGTAGTCTAATTAAGTTATTCATTCCATAACTATTAAAATAATGACGATAATATTCTTTGATATACTTTTGAAATATTAAGCGTGTTAACTAATTGTCGTTGGTTCAGAGCTCTATTTGTATACCTATATACACCTACAGTGAACAAAAGGACGCTGAAGCAGTTTTAATAGGGAAATCCAGAAATTAATTTAGAGGCAATTTGGGGTTGTTCTAAATTTCTCGTTTTAAAAGCAAATTTATATTACTTAATATTCTTGATAGCTACTTAATACCCTACGGACCAAATAAATAAGTGAATGTCAAATTAATATAATCTTACCACCCTAAGCATAAACAACCACTCTAAGCCATTAACAGTAATACACCTCACATTACTTAATATTCTTGATAGCTACTCTTTTTATGCATTGATCATTTTAGTATATCATTTATTTTTCTTTTTTGGTAGTTTTTGCTTATGAAAAACTTCATTGGTATAGACCTTAGTATATTCTGTTTCATAGCAAAAAAAGAAAATATTAGTGGTCGATAGTCATCCAGCATGACGAGGACAAAAAACTGAATCAGCACTAATTGCTATGTCCCATATAGGAGAAAAACAATCAAAGGAACAATGTCTTTGCCCTTGTTTGAGTTCTTTTATCATTCATGTGCATGTTTTTGTACTGAAGTGACATTCTGAGAGATATCTTACACTCAAGAGGCAGTGTGGACTATTTATTTATTGCTTAAATTAATCAATTATTGAGTGCATATCATGATGGAGTGAGTAGTACTTTATTTCACATCCTTAGAAATATTTTACTTTCAATTTTCCAGTGATGGCTTGGCTTGTAAAAACTGCTTTTGGCTTTGTGTTGATGACTTTTGACCGACAAATAATTTTTGACCTATTGTTGGTCATAGCATTGTCTTTGCATTCATTGGATCCGGTCAATTCAAATCTTCACATTATTAAAATAGTCTCTCCTTCCCTCCCACATTCTACATCATTCAAAATTGAACCTTGGTTAATTACGTTGAATGAACTGTTAATGAATTGCAACAATTACGTATGGGCATGATTCGGTTTAGGATAAAAACTGAACCGAACCAAACTGAAATATTTTTTAAATTTAAAATAACTGAATTGAACCGAACTGTTTGCATTTTGAACTGAACCAAACTGTTTCAAACTGAACTGAACTGTTATTATTGATACCATTGAAAAAATATAAAAAAAACAAACGATATCGAAGTTTAGTTACCGAACTAAACTGTTTCGAACTGAACCGAATTGTTTCCAATCGAACTAAATTGTTTTGGATTGTCAGAATTGTTAGTAATGGTTTAGTTTTTTTTGGTTCAGTTCGGTTTTTTGGTTTTTTCACTCACCCCTAGCAACAACTAGTTATATTATATCAGTGACGAAGGAGGCCCTTTGAACTTTTTGATTGACCACTAGATTGAAGAACGACATTTAGGCTTTGCAGATGTTATGGTTTACGGATGGGTAAATGGAAAGAATGTTTGCGTAGACTTGATCGGGGTTTCACTACTCATGGGATTAGGGGTCGGGGTTTTACTATAGGACAAACAACCCTAAAAGTTGCGTCAAACAAAGTGGTCAAACATGAAAAAATGTATTCTAACAATCAACACGATTTTATATATACTATTTGCTTTTGACACTTTTGGTTTCATGCACCAGAGGATGTTGACCTTCTACATAGAGTTCAAATGGTCATGTACAACAATTTCATGACTCTTAGGTCCATGAATGTTGTGTTTACAATGATTGGTTTTGTCATCCAAAAAAACCTAGCGACACAGCTTCTTTTCCGTTTGCTTTCTATTCATGTGCAGTTAATCCTTGATATATATATATATATATATATATATATATATATATATATATATATATATATATTTGTCTGCAAAAAAATAAGATGACGTAATTTATTGAAAATATGTATAGTACTATACTCTCCTATACCCCATCACCAAGAAAAATCAAATCATATTTGTTTGTATTCTTCTGAATTTACAACATTACATATTATTGAAACCCCTTGTACCCGTTTGAAAGGTATGCATGCATGGTTTCTACCTTTGAATTTGAAAGCGCTTTCATATTTTAGTGAAAAGCTATGGCATTTGAAGACAACAAATATATACAAAGACAGATAGGGAAGAAAAGGAAAGGAAGTAAATAACTAGTTTGGGATTCCCAATCTAATATAATGTCATGTTCCTTAATATATTGTCATTTTATTATATGTCATATAATGTCACATCCTAATATATTCGTTCCTTAATTGTTTGGTCACTAAATTCAAATCCAAATCTTAAACAGAAACAAAATTCAAGATTTATTATGCATTGTTCTAAATTCTCTGTACACCTAAACTATGCTAATTAATTCAGTTGTGAAAAGATTAAGAAATAAACGAAAAAGGTTGAAAATGGAAGATGAAACTGACACCTATTGTTTTCATTGTCAACCCTAACATTCTATTGGTGGCCATATTTTGACAGGCAAAGATTCTCTTAAGATATCGACCATTCGTAGATCAATCACACGGGGTGATTTTGCTATTTTTGAACAATCGTTAAATTAAAATATTGTATTTTTTAAAATTGAAATTCCTTTTGCTTACCTTCTTATTTTCTTAATGGTACTATAGTGTATCTTTAAATGGCTCTACAAAATACTTTAATAATGAACAAATAGAGTATAATTATTGTCCAATCTTAGGTGAGCTTGAAAGATGTTCTAGTTATTAGATCGAATACAGTGATCATCAGAGTTTGAACTTCGACTCTTCTATTTATGTCTATGAGTTGTCATCACTTATTGTTGTTTTGTCTATCTATTAAAAAAAGATTGTAATTAGATTAATGCTTGTAATAAGTACCTTATAATTTTTAATCGCTCAAGAAAAAATTGGAACACACATTTTTAAGAAAACGATTTTTCTTTTCTTCCAATAGGCTGGTATATTTAAATAAGAGGTAACAAAAGGAATTCATTGTCCTTTTTTTTTTGACAGTTTCCTTTTCTGCATGATAAATTGCTAAAAATTTGTTCCCATTTCATCTATTTAGTTTCATATATATACTATATGGTTCAATTAAATCTTACTAGCCATTTATCGATGTGTCAGGAGAATTGGCAACCTAATCCTCCTCTAGGAAAAGAATATGAATTAGATTTGAGTCTCGCATTTAGAGGTAACCAAAGTCAGGTATGTCACATTTCCAACTCGATTATTAGTTTCATAATGTGCATAAAATGTCCAAGTTATGAAGATACCTTAGAGCATCTACAGGAAGTAAAAAAAAAAAATAATAAATAAATTTTACTTGACATTTAAATCTTTTTTTTAAAGAACTTGACATACTCCCTAAAAAAATATTATTTTTTTATTTTTGATGTTACTAATAATTTTTTTGGATCACCTATGTATAATTATAAATAAAAAAAATGAATAATTTGGTCCCAAAAAAAAAAAGAAGTGAATAACTTTATTTTCTCAAACCCCGTGTTATCTATTGAATGCCCATGCTAATTTGTTCATAAAAAAATAGGCATAGTGATCTAAAAGTTTTAAATAGGAGAATGTAAAAGCAATTTGCATCTATTCTCCATGTTGTAATTATTGTGACTTTTATTGTGTTTATATGATTGAAAAAGAAAACATACATTCAAATTGACAGGCTAGAAGAAAGGATTTGTTTTCGTCCATAAATCCTTATTCAACCGATAAAAAATTTAAAATATCAAAATTGTTAAATCGGACGTTATGATTGTGATTTGAACTCCGACTCAATGATTATTATCATTTCGTGTATCTATCAATGAAAAGAAGAAACTTGTTTCCGCAGCATGTAAGATTTGGACCATTTTTATGTATGAAAACTTCTCAAATATGATAGCATTTGATATTTGGTATAGAAGATTTGTAGGCTCGCTCAAAAAAACAAATTTGCAACGTTGAATTTGCACTCATAACACTTTATCATGTTTGCTTTTTACCGTAATTTTAGTTGTCAATTTTAGTTGTCAATAACAGTGCAAAGTCAAGCTAGATATAACCAGGGGCGGATCTATGTTGGGGCAATGTGGAGCTATAGCTCCACATGTTTTTTTTTTTTTTTTTTCTTATAATAGATAAAACGCAGCATCAGAATACTGAAATTTTACAGTGTGTTTCATGCTTGAGTCCCGCAAAGTCATTTGCGGCATTTGATGTGAACAAGTTATTGAGGATGACTGAGTTTTATCCAAATGATTTTATAGATGTGCCGAAAGTGGCGTTACACACTCAACTTAAGAATTATGTTACAATGTTTGATCTGACCCAAAATTTGCTAAGTTGTAAGGGCATTTAGATATTTGTGAAAAACTTCTGGAAACAAATAAGTGCAACACATTTGCTATGGTTTATAAATTTTTAAAGTTGGCTTTGCTCTTGTCGGTGACAACTGCAAGTTTGAATGTGTTTTTTCAGATATACAAGTTGTGAAGAGTAACCTATGTAACAAAATGGATGATCAGTGGCTAAATGACCGTCTTGTAACTTATATATAGAAATAGATGTTCTTTTTAACAATTAGCAATGATATCATTTTATCTCATTTTCAACGGATGGATAGAAGACGGTGATGTCATTTTAGTTCATTTTTCGACAAATGGATATAACACGATTTTCAATGTAATGTATTGTATAAAGCAATATCATTTTTTATTTTTTAATATAGTTTTTATTATTGTTTCTTTGAAATTTTAGCTCCACATGTACCTAAAGTCTGGATCCGTCCCTGGATATAACTCATGTTATTAGAGTCTAAGACCATCATGAATTTATCTAGAGTGATGCTCTAAGTTACACTGTTATTTTGCAATGAGTAAATCTTTCTAAGGAAATCTATATCGCACACAAAGCAGTCTCTTTGAAGGTTGTTTGACGGTCGCTACATAAGATAATTTGCTTTTGCGAGAAGTTATTTTCTCTAATTCTAATATTTGTAAGGGTGGAAAACATCGATGGATGATCTTTTATTTTTGGAGTATTCGGTTGATTATTCGAAAATGGTTAGATATTCACTCAACTAATCTGATGCATCTTTCTGATCGTCTTATTCAAATTGGTAACTTAGGAGGATTCTGTAAAAGGTTTTGGCCTTCTATTCAATTAATTTAAATGACTTACGTTTGAGTTATTTTAAATAAAAAACATGTACATTTTTTAACAAAATGAGTCTTTGATGCACCTTTTAATTGACGGAGTGAAGCTCTTAGCTTTTTGAAAGTTGAAAGCAAAACATGAGAATTTAGCTTTTGATTTACATTTTTGTTGGTTTAGACATATTACATTTGGGTTTTGTCACCTAGCTTGTATTTCTTTTTTGTCGTTATTTTGGTTCTTGTACTTTGTTGTTAGTCTTTGAATCCTCTCCTTGCACTCTTTGTGTTGGTTAAAATTCTTCGTTGGTATTAATATATTTCATTTGGAATTCACTTGAGTTGGTTTGAGATCTTGGAGTGTGTTCCAGTTAAGGTCTCAGCTCTCACGTTCGATTCTGCAAGGTGCCAATTTTGGTGGGTTAGTTTAACTTCTTTTTTAAAAAAAATATTTTACCTTCTTTAAAAATAAAAAAAAAGAAGAAGTAATGTTTCCTCTCCAACTCAATTTTCTCCACACGGATGAGCCAAATATCAAATCTCTAACCATTAAGACCATCCACAATGGGGGTGGCTTATCTCTATAAGCATGTGTGCCTCATATGTACCCCTATAAAGGATAAATCTAAAATGGTACCTATTGAGATGAGTGGCTCACATAAGCACTCTCTCTTTGCGGGTTTTAAGTTTTAATATTGAAATTTGATGATATAAAGTTAGGGAAATGTTAACAAGTGCCCTTAGGGCATTTGATAAGAGGTTTAAAATGGAAATTATGTCTTGAAATTTGTGCATTCAGCACATTAAAACATCAAAAAGTAACTTTTTCTACATAAAAGTTATCAATTGTTTCTATTTTTTGAATCTTTAGCAAGTGCCCTTAGGGCACTTGCTTAAGGGCACTTGCTTAAGGGCACTTGCTAACAAGACCCATAAAGTTATTAATGTGTCTCATTTAAGAAATTTGTGTGATGTGTTGAGTTGGAGGAATTGAATGCTTATTAGATATTACTCTCTCTGTCCCTTAATACTTGACACAGTTGATCTTATTACGCATGTCAATACATAATTTTGAGCTTAAATATCTTGAATAATATATTAGAAAAAATTATGAAAATCTGATATTTGGAAAATACTCATCGAGGCAAATCTAACGATATCTTATATGATATTATTTATCTTTGTATATTAGTAGAAAAATATGGTCAAAGTAAGTTAGGTCAAAATTACACATTTTCAAATGAGTCATCTATTGCGGGACGGAGGGAGTACTATTAAAAAAAGGTCATGCTAACCAGTATCCCAGAACACTGGTTAATGAAGTCAAAATAAGAAAGTTTTAATTTAAAAATAACACATTTTAGACTTTTGATGAGTTGACTGCACAATTTCCAATTCAACATTACTATCTTTGTTTCCTTAACTAGTGTGCCAGAGGCATTGGTTAATTAATATTTTCCATTAAAAAATTAAATGAGTGATGTATCAATAGAGTTGGTCCTTTAATTTGCTTAAATTTTTTACACCCCTTACCACTTGAATCAATTTATGAGTAGATTTGCCTTCTTTTTTTTTCGATGGTTGTTATAACATACTTCCTCCTCCCATATGATCTAATTCAGTTATTTATACTATTTACTATATTGTTTTACTAATATATAACGATAAATAATATCATATAAATATTATATTTGTCTCGACGAATATTTTTAGAATATAGTAATTTTTACTAATAGATAATTAAAATTATTAAAGATCAAAATTATACTAATGGTATGTATGTTACACATAAGTGTGTCACTTAATACGAATCGGGCCAAAATACGTATATTCTTTTCATATGCAGGGCCATGGTGTGATATGATTGCGCTCATGGGTTGAATGTTTTACTTTTCAGGAACAAAAGCTAGTCAAAGTGATAATTTGTCAAAAATTGTAGAATGGGTGCATAAAAGTTCTGTATACACACATCTTTTGTAAAGCAGTTGCAAAAATCAAATGGACAAAGTCCTTCGTGGACCGGTTTCTTTCTCGCAAGTCATACTCATGACTTAGCTTTTCATTCTTTTCCTAAAAAATAAAAAAAAAACTTTCATTCCAATTTTCCCTAAAAAACGAAGTCTTTATTCAAATCATAGTATTTGGATTTGGATTAGATTAGATAACCAACTTTCTTTAAATAAAATACATCTTAATCCCTCCCTCAATTGAGAAATACTTGGTTGATCACAACTCTAAAAAAAAAACTAGTTGGAATACATAAAATTATATATCATTTCATTATTTAAAAACATAAATTATTTAATTTATTTATTTTATACTTTTTTTCCTTTTATGTGAATGTATCTAATTATTGTGTCCAAACTCTTGTGACCATACAAGAACTTCTCCCCCCAATTATCTACACAAGTATATCCTTCTGGAGAGTGCAACTAATCGATGCTTTTTTAAATTAAATTATTTAGTAAAAAATGATTAGATTAATTTTATGAAATTGTTTGGGGATTAATTAAGTTAACTGTAATGTTAAGTAAGTTTCAACAATGGTTTCCTAAGTATAGTACTTAGTACTTTCAAGTTTCAACAATCAAAATTAGTTATCACTAATTGTTATAATGCTAGTGATCCCTCATAGACCCATATATATTATGCATCTATTGGGTTTAATATTTTCTCTCGGGTTTATCTCCATATGAACACGACTATTTTGTTTACGTTTTTTATTTTATGGGAACTCTTTACATTCTTTCATTGTTGCACAATTTTTCTCATAACTATGAACTGCTCTTGATATACATTGAATATATTATGTATGTCATTACATTGAATCTCTGATACAATTTGCACGAGGTAAAAAATGTTTGAAAATCTTCGATTGTGCCTGGTACGAATTTTTTAGTTGTTGAAGTTATTCGGGGGTTTTCATTGTAAGATAACTCTTCCTTCAAAAAAAAATGTAAGATAACTTTTACCTAAAGGAATGCATTAGTAGTAAAATAGAAGTGAAGATGGCACATTGCATTTTCCAACTGTTATGATTCACATGTGGGTGGATATGGTATATAGACCATTGATAATAACCAAACACTAATAGAAAAAGCAAAATTAGCGAGGGAAATTAATGACGGAAAAGATGAAATTCCTCACAAATTGCTTGGTCGTAAAATTTAGTGACGGAATTAGAGAGGGATTTCACGTTTTCCCTCACTAAATATCCCTCACTAATTTTTGTTTTTTTAGTAGTGAAAATTTGTATCATATGATTTAAACGGTTGATGAAAAGCATAATATGAGTGTTGTATAATTTGTATCGTTGATCAAAACTACACAATTCTCGTGTAGTATGATATGAGGAAACTACACACAAATCGATTACTAGTGACTTAATAACCTCTAGGTCTAGGTGCATGTAGGACTGATTTTTTTGGTGTGGCTAAAATAATAATGTCTAAAAAATTTCCCCAATGAAATTATATTCATCATTTAATTAACATTATACTTAATATGATTAATTTTCATTATTAGTACTACAATTATCTTAATTAATCACAAATAATTTAATTATTTTTTACTTACTCTTATTTGCACTGATTTTTTTTTTGTGAACTACTAAATAATTAATGTTATTACAAAAGAATTTTTGTTTGACAAGTTAACAAAAAAGAGCTTGTTGCACTCTTTCGCATTTTCATTAATTTAAAAAATTCAGTTTGGTGGTCTAGAGAGATTTCGGTGCATTTTATTATTTGGAAGGATTGTAATGAGAGGCTTTTTCATAATAAGATGGATCGAACAACTTATCTCCTTATTAGAAAAGGTTAAACTCTAAACTTTTTTGTGGTTAAAATTGTATTACATTCTATTCGATTTTGATTAACTCTAGTTAGAGGTTGAATCCATTGTTGTGTTTCCAGGTTGTTTCGTAATTTTTTGTATTTTCGACTATTTGATGTAGCTTGATTGATTTTGTGTGATTTTTGGATCTTTAAGTTTCCTTTGGTACACCTTGTACTAGAGGGACTTATTTTGGTTTTTTAATATATTTGCTTAGCCATTTAAAAAAAACGAGGTTTGCGAAATGACATTGACAATATAACTATGTTAAAGTTCCAAAGTATAATTTATATCATAATCACAGTAAATCATCTTGATTTTTTCACAGTCATCGCAAATCAAACCATACACTAAGAAAAAAGTTTAGGAAAATTGGGTTTATAATTTTAGATATTGCAACTCCAAGTGTGTGTACGTTTTTATAAAAGAATCATTTAAATAATGTAAAAAAATTAGAACCAAGGGAAAAAAAATACTACAATGTTAATATGTGCTCTTATGACATATGTTAAACAAATACATATAGTAAATTTGTCCCAAGTCATTTATTTAAATTCTCCAAAACTTGGTTGATGGACATGATAAGGTAAATTTATCAATTATATCTTGTCTCAATCTACTATTTGATGGCACATCATCATATGATAAGTTAGTCATGTAACTTATCATATATTATTTATGTAGGGATGTCGATGTGGATTAGATAGGCCGATCTTCGTGGGGATTGCCCTGTTCGGGGCACTAAATCAGGGAATTTCCCCTGCGGGAACGAGGATGGGGAAGAATGTTCCTTGTGAGCACTTCGAGAACGGGGATCGGGAAAGCACCCCCAACCTGCAGATTCTCCGACCCCAACCAAAACACTACAAAACCTTTATTTTCAATATAGCTTTAATTTTTTATCTTGATTTTTGTTTGTTTCTTTTATAAAAAATAACTAAAAGCATATAAAGTTTTCCTTCAAAAAGAATGGACAACCTTTGAACCGTAGAAACTTTCAATGCTCTTGCCTCTCGCTTCATCTCCTTCAACGCTCTCAATGCCACATCTTTATTGTGGGGTGTTGATGGATTTGACGGAGATTTGGGAGGATCTACATGAATCCGTGGCGACATGGATGGGGAAAATAATCCTCCAGCCCATATCCCATCAAGGCACGGGGCGGAGAACGAATAAGTATTCCCGCACCATTGACATTCCTATTTCTATGTAGGGTGGGTATAATTTTTATCCTTAATATGAGTTGGTTAGAAACTAACACGGTAAGAAAAGAAAATGAACTATTTTAAAAATAAAAAAAATGAACTATTTATTTTATTTTATTTATCCCTATATAAAATTAAAAAAAAATTAGTATGACTTTTTTATTTGGAAGGTTACAGTTACTGTTGTATGTAAATGTGAGTTTTATGTCCCACATCGGATAGAAAAGTAAAGGTTGAACACCTTATAAGTAAGAGGACCCATAAACTCATTCCCTTTGGGTAAGAGTGTGGTGTCTATCTTGCTTATGTAGTTGTTTTAGCCTCGATGTGGACGATCCCCCGAGCTCCCCCAGTGACCCAACAAAAAAAAAGGAATTATACGGATTGATATTTGAAGAAATGTGATATTTTGGGTCCATGTCACATCTACGTAGAAATTCATCTTTTTAAAATGAATAAATAGATATATGTGATTTGAACTTCGACTTATGTGTATATTATGTAATATATCTATCAACTGAGTTAAATTCATGAGAACGTTGTCATATTCTACTTGATATAGGAAAAGTAAATAATGTAATATGCTAAGTTTTATGTGTATATAGAAAAATATCCCTAAAAAAGATGTGTATATAGAAAAATACTGATGTTATTTTGTCTTAAATAATAAATACTTATATTAACTTAGTGCCAAGTGCATATCAACATCTTTAGTTAAAAAGGAAAAGAAAAACAGCAATTAATAGTTGAAGTTTTCCAAGGGTCATACCCTATATACACAACAACTCCCCTAAAACACATGTACTTACAAATGTCGCATGTTCGAGCAAAAAAGGAAAAAGAAAAACGCAATTAAAGGCGCTAATACATATGAGTTGATATCTGAGTGGACAGAAATTAAAGTGGTGAATTAGGTTTTGGGTTGGGGCCTTGTGGGGGCGATTATTCTAAAAATATAAATAAAAAAGGGTTAGGGCAAAGCTGTCCTTAGAAGGAAGAAGTAGTAGTATAATCAATTGGTAATAAAATATGGTGATTGGTTGTCTAAAAAATACAGTAGTAGTTTGGATGATAAAATACCCTAAAGAGGATGTGATATACTCGAACACAAGTACATGAATTTGTTTCTATGCAATTAATGTGTGTGAATTTCATATTATGTTTTTTGAAACCAAAAACAAACAAAAAAAAACATTAATAGGATGTTTGGTTTTACCTGTTTTAGAATTGATTTTCAAATGTCAACAACAATTCTAGTTAGACATAAATAAATAAAAAATTGACATTTTTTTTAGAAATCAATTTTTGAGATTAAAAGCAATTTTTATAGACTAAAAGCAATTCTACTGTTTTTTTTAGGGATAAAAGCAATTCTACTTGAAAAACAACTATTTGTAGTTTTTTATTTTAGAATTGATTCTAACATACAAATATATAATTCAATTCACTTTTACATAATGTATTCAATCACAAATCACTTTATTTACAACTTATTTTTATTTTTAGTCAAAATCAATCCACTCAAAATCATATCTTGTCAAAACAAAACCAAAAATACCCTAAGATATTTTTTACATAAAAAGCAAATTAGGTAAACAAATAAAAAAAAAACATTTTAGAAAAAGTAGAGAGGTGATGGAGGAAAAAAGAAGGTACATTATAATTTTGGTAATAGTTGGGTTCCTTTTAGGCTTTAAAGAAAGTGTTTGAGTGATGAGGAATCCATGTCGTCCAAACACTGAAAGACAAAAATGAGGTTGAGAGAGAAAAGCATAGTTAGCTTTACGACCCAGAAAAGGAGATTTCAAAACAACATAAGGCTAGCTTAGGAAATTGCGTGGTTACTAACCCAACCTCATTCTCTCTCTCTCTCTTAGTGAGTATCTGTTATGTTTTTGTGTCTATATTTAGTGGTTTGATTGAAGTTTGATTCAGGGTGCAAACCACAACCCCACAATATTCTTCCTTCTTTTCCTCATCTCACTATTATTAGCCACACCTTAATATTTTCTACACTACTTTTATGCCAATTCAGTAGGGTTTTTTTTGTGGGGCTTTCAAACCCATTTGATTATGACCTAGCTATAGCTACCTATTATTACTACCTCTTCTATCCTTCCATAGATCTCCCTCAAACCACAATATATACCTCTCCTTCTCTCCATATCTCCTTCACTCACTCTCACTCTCTAGCTAGCAGTACTAGTACTAAAACTCTCTTCTTAATTCTTCATTAATTTCTCTTCCTCTCTTTTTGTCCCTTTCTTCCAATCTCCACCAATTCCACCTTCATCACATATTTC
>Ga0228711_1007771_pt1 | contig 15394 bp, 10 predicted proteins | sample MedpolnodulmetaG_2_FD_177996 | JGI IMG/M metagenome (GOLD analysis project Ga0228711, IMG submission 177996) | Root nodule microbial communities from Medicago polymorpha collected in Santa Monica, California, United States - brown nodules | ecosystem: Host-associated > Plants > Roots > Nodule...
ATGTGTTTGTATGCTGTTATTTTCTGCGGATTTGGACATTTCCCTGGATTTAAGAGGGATATTATCGAATTCCATCCAATTCCACTTCATCGTTGATTGTGTGTTAAAATCAAAACCGACATTGTTATATGATATATATGGGTGTTTAAGCATAATCTGATTGTAAGACTTGGTGAAAGGGTATACATATTGTTTTGTGAAGGTAACTTGAAGAAGTACGCGCACATGTTTAAGAATTTGAGCAGAGTTTAGTTGTAGTTCAGGTTCAAACCCATTCTTTTGCAGGTCGCATGATTTGCAGTGACTAAGTGCTTATTTTTATGTGATGGGCTGAATCCCATTTTTAAGTACGTTGGTATAACCTATGTCAATCACGAGAGCATTTTTTTTGCCTCATCTTGAATACCTGCCTACCAACTAAATTCAAATCTTATTGCCTTTGAACCCTTCAATACTAGGAGGATACAATACAGGGACATATTTTTTTGTGTGCCTTTGAACCCTGTTCTATATTCTGATTTGGCTAATTTCCAAACTGTATTAATTTTAGGGTCCGTTTGGTTCGATAATTAGGATGGGAGGGGAGATATTTTAATTAAAAGTGTGTTTGGTTCACAAGGGGAGGGATTTTAAAATTATTTTACTGTTTTACCATTAAACTTAATTAAATAAGGATAATAAAGTAACGGAATAATAATGATGTATAACAACACGATGTAGACAATGGAATAATGAATTATTACAAGGAGTAATAAAAGTTGTTACAAGGGAAAATTCTTAGTAACTAGACCATTGACCCGTGCTATATCCAGTTTGATGGATCATCGTAAACAGCCGGTCAGTTTCCTTGCCTATTAACAATTTACTGTTTACAGGGGGAAAATTCTTAAACTTCATTTTACTGTTTCCTATCCTTTAAACAGCCGGTCAATTTCCTTGCCTGTCATGCAGGTTATCTTTATCTGCTATATGTACCTATGCAGAAATAGTAAGAGGTGCTATGATTTTCAAAAATGAAGTGTTGGATATATTGGTTAGATTGGAAGTGGTTCATGAATGGGAGATTCTTAGAAATAATGTTGCTATTGTTGAAACCTGAAGGTAAGAAAGGATGTATGGAAAGGGGGTGGAAGAGCACAAGTGTACGAACTTAAATTTTTATAACAAAATACTTTGCAGACTAGTTTTGGATTTAATTTATGATTTTTTTTTTATTTTTAAAAGATATTTCACGCTGTTATTGCTGAATATTGGTGTGTTTGGATTTTGAGTATTCATGGTGATTGGTGGAACCGTACGTTAGAGGGAGTTACTCTTTGGAGTTATATGTTGGACCACATGTTTATTTCCAAGTAACCATGAATCCTAACGTGTTGTTATTAACGTTTTTCGTTTTATTATCTGCAAAATCGTGATTCAGTAAGTAAAATTCATGTGAATGAATTTGAGGTACAGTATATGCATCACAGTGATATAAAAGAGCACAATATAATACAGTTATAAGATAATTTTCTTATATTGTTTGTTACTCTTTTGATATCACACAACAACTTTTGCGAACCAAACACATTCAATATACAACGCGGTTAATCTGAAATACCAATTTAGTGAAGAATATATACATGCACACCAACAATATCTACAACAGAAAATTTCTCACTCGATGGCCTAAGCTCCGAACCTCAATAACCAAAGTTGGCATTGCCAACCCAACAACACCAAAATTTCAGACATGAAATGATAGAAAGAATAGTAGCTGCTGAGCTCACAATCTCAGGAAATACCACTCTTGTGGAGCAAGGTTTATTTGCATTCCCAACCAAAGCCTCTACTCCCTTACTATCTTCTTAAAATCATCTTCCTCAGAAAATCAAAGCCTCCTTGTTCTTTACATGGTATAATTTTGCTCTGAAGTCATGTTTCTGGAGCATTAACCATGACATGAAGGGTTTGCAATGCACTTTGTTTTTAATGATTTTGCTTTATTTTTGTCAAATACATGCATCCCCTCCTGAGCATCAATCACCCTCGGCTAGCCTATGGTTGCATAGTGAAAACTTATATTTATGTTTTTGTTTTGAATTTCTCCTTTTGATGTTTTGTGTATGCTTGTTTTTTTGGGGATGGTGGAATCCGCCATCGAATTGAAATTATTATTGTTGCGGTGCGATATTCTTATCTGCTTGCTTTCATTGTACATTCAAGCTCTTAGTTGTGTATGTTTAGTTACCTTGTTTTATTTTCAATATTTTACAGTGTTATTGGGTAGATTTAGATGTGGTGAACAAATGAAGTTGATGTTTTTTACCTAACTTTTCAACTAATATTTGTAGAAAAGGAAGCATGCTTATGAGTTGGGAATTGTTGTGTTAGCTGAGGAGTCTTCATAAGTTAGAAACTAATTCAATCTGTCATTTTTCTTCTCATTTTTTAACAAAAAACTGTCCTTTATCTTCATCTTTGCTTTTATCGTGGTGTTTTTAGTCTGTACAAAATATTGTTAAGAGTGTTTGTCTTTGGCTCAAATTAAAGTTGATTTAAGTAGAGATGCAATGGTTTTTTTTTCATGAAAATCAGTGAGTGTATAGTATGCGTATGTTTTGTGTGTGTACACCTTGAGATAAAGAGGAGAGCGAAGTGATATATGTAATATGATGATGATGTGATACGAAGAGACAAATATAAATAAAATGAGGTGTTGAATGAGGGTCGGGAAATACGAGGTCTACATGTGTCATTGTTGTTTAAAGAATTCAAGACACTAAGTTAAAGGGAGAAGCTACTATTTTGATATATATGGTGTGCCACATGATCAATTCCAAGTAACCACGAACCAAACATGATATTAATTTTATTTTATTTTGTGAACTGCTTAATCATGATGGAATAAGTAAAATTATGTGCATGATTTTGAAGTACAATATATGTATCGTAGTGCTCATTTTGTTCAGTTATTTAAAACTACAGTGTAAGGAGGTGATAATGAGAATAATTTTCTTTTATTAGTTTTTCTTGTTATTTGTTTAGCATCACACAAAACAACTATTGCAAACCAAACTCATTACATATATCATCACGTTTAATCTGAAATACCAGTAAAGCAATGTGGATATATGTACACCAGCAATTTCTACAACAGAAAACCTCTCACAGGGTGGCCTCAACTCTGAATTGCAGTAATCAAAGAAGCCATTGCCACCCAAAAACACCAAAATCCGTTAAGCACTAAAATTCAAACATGATAGAAAGAATATTAGCTGCTGAGCTTAACTTTCTTTGCAATACCACTATTGTAGGGCAAAGTTTATTTCCATTCTCAATCATGTTTTTGCTACTATCTTGTTCCTCTGCTCCTCCCTTTCTTTCTTCTTAAGAACAGCTTCCTCAGAAAATCAAAGGCTCCTTGTTTTCTCCTCGGTACAATTGCCAGATGTCCTGTGGCTTTGCTCCTATCATTTTGCTTTGAAGTCATATATGTTTGCAAAACACTTCCATTTTCCGATTGAAGGAGGGGTGGCCTTTGTGCATCTTCAACAGTTTTGCTTTCTTCTTTTTTGACAGACTTAGGCATCTCTTCTTTAGCACCATCTTCGGCTTGCATATGGTTGCGTAGTGAGGATCGTTTGATCAAGTTCTTCTTCTGAGATGGAATGGCCATAGAGCTAGTTGTGGAGACAACCTTGTCTAAAAGTGCTGCTTCGCTAGATGAAGCAAGTGCCTTGAGTTGTTTCCCAAGGTTGGCTATACTTTCTTGGCACTCTGCTAACTTTGATGAAGCTGTTGTGATCTCCTAGCCCTGATTTTTTTTTCATTGAGATTTGTTGATTAAGTGTTTCAAATAAAAACAGAAATATAATTTATAATGCAAACAATTGTTATGCCATAGCAACATACAGAAAATATAATCGATAGCCTCCAAGAAGTAGAAATTGATGTCACCAAGTACCTGGGTCATAATGTAGAGCTTGCTAACCTGCCTCAGACTAGCCTGCCTCAGACTAGCAGGAAAGCTCAAAGGCAGAAAAAGGGGAAGACTAGTGCTGGTAAAATTTCTGACAATCCTAACACTGTCTTGGTCTCTAAAAAGCAGAAAAAACATGTCACACAAGCTAATCCTGCGGATTCAACGGATTCAGAGGGCATCATCACCCGTTCCAAAATGGGTATTTCAAAACCAAAAGTTTTAGAACCTTAGTTGTATGTCTCTTTGTTTTTGCTTGGTTAGGTTCTGTTTTGATAGTTGGCCTGACGTGGCTACTACTTGTCTCTCTTTCTTTTGTGTAATTTTTACACTCTGGCTGTATAAGGGTCCAAGCCCTCTCTTGAATTTTATTGCTTTCTTTTGCCTTATAAAAAAAATATATCTTGAGTCAAATAAGATGCAAACTTCTTACAGTTTGATGTATCTTTTCCACTTCACATCTGCTACCTGTTGGAGATTCCTTCTTTGCAATGTTGTTACCATGTTTACAAAATCAGATTTACCAACCAGCAAAAGCAAAAGAACTATTTGTTCTTTAGTGAAATTCATTAACCACTTAATTTTGATTTCTAAATGCAAAAGGCTAGAAACCAAAAAGGAAGAAGGGTGGAAATGTGTTTTCCTCCATGTTTACCTTTCCAACTGAAGTTGAAGTTCAAGACATGTTGCTTCTAATTCCTCGCACGAGTTCTTTTTATCCTCTAATTCAAATTCTAACGACGAAAATTTTTGAAAGATGGTATTTAACTTTGCCTGGGCTATTGTAAGTTGTGTGTCAAGATCTTCATTTATCATCCTTTGTTTTTCAATCTGCTCTTCAACCATGGATTTGGATTCTTTCAATGTCTCTATTTCCGATTCTAAACTTTTGATGCTCTTTTGCGCTTCATGACACTGTTTTGTCAAATTCTCACTCTCATTTGTTACTGACAGAAGCTTTACTTCCAAGTCTTCCTTAGCAGATTTTGTATTACTCAGATCATCTTTTTATTTTCTAATTTCTTCAAGGAAGTCATGCTGATTATTCTCACCAGACTTATCATCTGAATATGCAACTGAAGGTGTGCCTAAAGATTGTCTGTCGTCAACATCTATTTGATTTTCATTTTCACTTACTGACAGAAAACTGTTAAAATGCTTCTTGATCTTATCCCTTGAAGTTGACGCATTTGTGGAGTTAGCGCAGTTATTAATGCTCCAGTCCAAAGCAAATGCAACTTCCTCAGCAAAATTTTCAAAATCTGAAATTGGAACCTTCCATTGGAAAACATGAATGAAGTAATCTTTGGATTTAGGTGATGGAGATAAGTCTGAAATTGAATGACGGTTCTCCTCCAAGCAATCTGGACCATTGTTGCAGATAAATGACTTTGGAGCAATTCCTTCAACGAGCTTGATAATTCTTTGGACTGCTTTTGTAAAACCACTGAAACTTTTGACATGAAAAGAGTCAGATTCTCCATGATCCATTGACTTTTGAGTTATCTCAGATTTGCAAGAAGCAGTTGATCGATTTATACATCCGAATGCGATTTTTATTTCATCAAATAATTCATCGAGACTTCGTTTCGATATGCGTTTCTCCTTCGGCATGGCATTCAAAACAATCTGAAGCCAATCAAATTGGTGATCTGTTGTATGTTTGAATTGGATCTCCTGATTTGTCTCACCGAGGCCAAAATCTTGTTCAATTGGCACTAGCTCCCTCCCACTTACATCAGACAAGTATCCTTATTTCAGTCTATTAACAGAAACTATAGCTCTTTTTTCCATCTCAACAAAATCATCCATGGAATACGCGTCATGAGCTTCTATGGATTTATTGTTCCCATGAGTTTTAGCCTCTGCAACTCTTAAAAGTTCGAGTTCCGAAATAAGAGCATTCGCCCAGGATCCTGAAGAGATAGCCTCATCATCACTAGCAATGTCAAAATTTGACATTAGAGGAAGTTCATTTGATGTAGGATAACACTTTGCTAGCTCCATGGACTTGTAATTTCCAGAAAACTTTCTAAGAAGAATCTTAGCCTGTGATAACCTGGAAGCTGTTTCACCATACATAAATCTTGAAGAATCTAGTTCAGAGTTTTTCTCGGTTAAAATTCTTGGTTTCCTCATCCATATCCTGTATATGTTTGATCATCAAGCCTATACTCTTTTCGGATACTCGTGTAGAGTTTCCAACACCATTATTCTTGTAAATCATATCCATATTAGGATTTAACTTATTCCTTACCGTTCCTGGCTCTCTTCTCATTGTTCCGATTTCATTCTTCCTATTCATCGAACCAGCAAAACCGGGAGATCTTTTTTGAATCACGAGACGGAGTCTCTGACACTCGGCTTCTAACTTTGAGGCTTTCTGAGAACTCTCAAGATATTGTCTGTGTGATGCATCTGCATACTGACGACTATAGTCCATCTCCTCCTTTCGTATCTTAAGTTCCTTCTCCAACATGTGAAACTCATATCTTAGGAATGCATTTTCCTTTTCTGTGGAATCTAAACTTGCAACCAGTGTCTTAAACTCTGCATCTGCTTCTTTTTTACATCTATGAAGCTCCCCAATAGATTCCTCTTTCGAGAATAAAGCATTAGTTAGACAAGTATTCTCAGCAGTTAAGTCATCTATCTTTTTGTTTGCTTCCCTTAGCTTCTCTTCCAATTCTTTCTGAATCTTCTCATGCTCTTTTGATATCTTTGTAATGACAACACATGGAGTTTGCTCTTGTTCTTCTTCAACACAGCTTAGAGGCTGCAAAGGTTCCTGCAATGTTTCATCTGTAGGAGTAACAATTTCAGCAGACACTTCTTTGTCTAAATCTTCATCAGATTTTACTCCAACAGGAGAATCAATGAGGACTTTTGCCAACTTCTCGTTTAGACTTCTCGATGATCTTTTTGATCCACTTTTCTTATCTGTTGAAAGATCGTGTGCCTGATAAATGTAGTATTGTTTGTTAGTGTATTAATCAAATCAAACATTTCTCTAATGAATTCAGTTATAAAAGGAGAATTATAATTGATTAACACATTGTCAAAACTTAGCAGAGAATAATGACTCAATAAGTTTCTGGTTTGCACAAAACAAGAGAGTAATACGAAAATGTGTAATGTAAAAATGAGTGAAATAAAGCCGTAAGTACCTCATTTTCAATGATTTGAGAAGGACTGACAACTTTGTCAGCTGCAAAGATTGTCTTCTCCATAGATTTTTTCCTCCAATGCCATGGCTTGTGATTCATGATTTCAGATTCTATTCAAGATCATAAAGAGAAAATTTCATGCTATTGTACAGTAACTATCAGTGAGGATAATTTCTATTTCCTACATTTGGCAGTAAAAAAATTCCACTGAGCAACCAAAAAATTAAACTAAAGAAATATGGGTACGTATTAGAGAACTGTGAATTTCAAAGTCAGGTTAACTCATCTATAAGTTTTTTTTAAGAAGCCAAACTAGCCTGTTTATCCGCTTTTCTCAACCATATATATTTGTGGAGCCATGTGACGCGACACTTCTGATCGTTGTTGAGCATATCTTACCATATCCCTCAAATTCATCCTCCATTACCACCAATTGGGATTACTTCCCCTCAGCTTCTTGTCCACCACCACCTGACATTCCCACCACTCCACCATCACCACCATCCCCTTTTATTGATCCTGATCCACCATCTCCTGATCATTCTCCTTCTCCTATACCATCACCAGTTTTAAGAATATCCACAAGAAACAGTCATCCTCCCATTCATTTACAAGATTATGTCTGTCAGGTCTCGCATGCATCTGCATCTTCTAATATTCCTTATCCCATTTCTGATTATCTTTCATATACTAATCTCTCACCTTCTCATTGTGCCTTTTCTTTGTCCATTGTTTCCCACACTGAGCCTACTACATATGCTGAAGCTAATAAATTCACTTGTTGGAAGCAAGTTATGCAAACTGAGATTGCTGCTCTTGAAAATAATGGTACTTGGAAACTGGTTGATTTACCACCTAATGTGAAGCCTATAGGGTGCAGATGGATTTACAAAATCAAACATCATGCAGATGGATCTATTGAGAGGCATAAGGCACGCCTTGTTGCTAAAGGTTATAATCAAGTTGAGGGTCTTGATTACTTTGATACTTACTCCCCAGTTGCTAAACTAACTACTGTTAGAACTGTGATTGCTTTGGCTTCCATTAATCACTGGCACACTCATGAATTAGATGTTAGCAATGCCTTTTTACATGGTGATCTTCAAGAAGATGTCTACATGCTTGTTCCTCAAGGCATTACCACTTCCAAACCCAATCAAGTCTGCATGCTTCTCAAGTCACTCTATGGACTCAAGCAGACAAGCAGAAAGTGGTATGAAAAACTCACATCTCTTCTTATTCAACAACATTACATTCAATCAACAACTGATCATTCTCTATTCATCAAGAAAACTGATACTTCCTTCACAGTTTTACTGGTTTATGTTGATGATGTTATCATTGTTGGGGATTCCATTGCTGAATTTCAATTCATCAAAGATACTTTGCATTCTGCATTCAAAATCAAAGATCTTGGTCAGTTGAAATACTTTCTTGGCTTAGAGGTTGCTCATTCTTCACAAGGAATATTTTTATGCCAAAGAAATGTCTTGACCTTCTCACTGACACATGTTATCTTGCTTCGAAACCTGTTTCTACACCCTCTGATCCATCATGCAAGCTTCATCATGATGCTAGTACACCCTATAATGATGTGCCTTCATACAGAAGATTGATAGGTAGATTGATCTACTTAACTAACACCAGGCCAGACATCACCTTTGCAACACAACAACTTAGTCAGTTTCTCACTTCTCCTACTGAGAAACACTTCATAGCTGCAACTAGAATTCTCAGATATTTGAAAAAGTGTCCTGGTCAGGGTTTGTTCTTTCCAAGACAATCTTCCTTGTTTCTTTCTGGATTCTCAGATGCTGATTGGGCTGGTTGTTTAGACTCCAGAAGATCCATTTCAGGCCAATGTTTCTTCCTTGGCAAGTCTCTCATCTCTTGGAGAACTAAGAAACAGTTGACTGTCTCAAGATCTTCCTCAGAGGCTGAGTATAGAGCATTGGGTGCAGCAACATGTGAATTGCAGTGGTTAAATGAGGAGTGAAATGAATTGTCCAAGCATATTCAACCAAAACACTAGAACCATAGGTAAATTTATAGGTTTAGGAGTGATTTTGTGATAAGTGGTAAACCAATGAAGGGAAGAAACAATATGCTCATTAGCACCAGAATCTAACAACCATATATCTGAAGCATTTTAGATAGTTACATGTTTTGTGAGACTGGTGTAAAAGTGTTAGTATTAATATTTTATTGTTGTCATTACATGGTTAGTTATTAGAGTTTTATAATTGCTATGATCATATCTTAGCTAATTTTTTTTTACGTTTGAACATGTCTTAATTAACAAGTCTAAAAAAAATGAGCAAAAAGTACCTTTTGTGAGAAAGTAGATAAGTAATTAAAAAAGAGATTAGTTTAAAAGTATTATCAGTTTTCAGTGATAAAATATTTTTAAAAACCTTTGTACTTTTTTGTTTTTTGTTTTGTTTTGAAGAATGTACTTTTTTGTTAATTAATCTTTGATAGCAAAATGACAATTTTCTCAATATAATATATTATATGGGCTGTATGCTTATAAAAAAAGAAGTGATATGTATGATCCATACGTAACACAATTTGTACAAAAGTAAGTACCATATGTTTCTATCCTAATCCTAATGGGACCAAAATGAATATTTATAGTATTCAGTTAATTCAAAGTGTTTTTATATTACAATCATTGTTACTATTCCACAAATTTATCATATGATTTAGCCCATGCATATAGCAAACAATCATAATTTATTCTTACACAATAATCTATATGAATGAGTGATTAGCTCTTGAAGAACTTACCAAAAGTAGCTGAACGAAATGTGGTAGAACCATCTATAGCATTTTGATTACCAGTGACAATAGTAGAATCCATTCCATCTCCAAATATCATTAAATTTGTCACTGTTAATTCTTTTGATATCAACATTCTCTTTATAAACACCTGCTTTCAGATGAATAACAACTCTCCCTTTTCCACTAAGCTTAGCAGCTGCAACCACACCCTCGGATAGTGTCTTATAGTTCCCACTTCCATCTTGTGCAACCACAATATCAGCTCTTGGTCCTGTCCCTGACCCCGGTGTTGCCTGAAGAAGCTTTCTATCTGACCTTGAAAGCCAATATGGAAATCTATCTGATAACAACTTTCTCCCTCCATTTTGTTTAGTACTCGATGATGTGGACGAGGATGATAGTGAAGAAGTTAGAGTGTTGCTAATGGACAAGGAATTGCTAAGCAATTTAGTGAAGTTGCTTAACATGGATGGGAAGTAGTTTAAGTGAGAGGGAAGGTTGAAATCAATGAAACCATTTTGACAAGTTTGATGATTGGTAATGGAAGCACTTTGCCAAGTTAATTTGTCATTTATGTTGTTTGAGTTTATGGAGCGTTTGAGTTGATAAATTGTATCCTCATAAAGCTCTAAACAATCCTCCCATGCTGATTTAGCATGCTTGTCTTTGAAATTATTTAATTCCATGGTTGATACAAGTTTGTGTGCTTCAATGGCTTGGTCCAAGGCAACCTTAAGTGCAATATCATGGAAGGAAGAATAAGATGATGAAGAATCTAGTGTTGATTGTGTATTTATGGCCGTGGTTCCAATATAATGGTTGCACACATGAGGGTATGGAGTTTGATTGCATGATAGTTCTTTGCCATGCACAAACAAGAGAGATAAAAGAAGAAAGTATGCAATGCAAGAGCTGAATATGAGTTTATACATGTTAGAAAATGCAATAGTGTGCATGGTGTATCAAAATGTTTTTCAATAGCTAGGTGTATAGGAATTAATAAGAGAGGATTTGCTTAGGAGTGTATTTGCTTATGAATGAAATTAAGTGCAAAGAAATGGAGGTATAGTCATATGTAACGTTTGATTTACTAAAATTTCCCAAAGTTATTGGTCGTGTTATTTGATGGGCCATGCACGAAGTTTATGTGAAATATACTTCATTATTGCTCTGTTTTCTTTTACGTCTACAATGTAATTGGCGTTTACTTACATATATTTATGAGTTACCCTAATAATTGTCCTAAAGGTTGGGAGTCACGAGTCTCTCCATTTTTTATCCTTTCCATTTTTTTATTATCAAAATTTTGAGAATATAAATATAATAGTATAATATTTATTTGGTGGGTCTAATGATTTATCATGCACTTTAATTAATTTTTTTATGTTAACCCTTGGTTCTTAAGGAAAAAGGGTGCCGATAATTGAAAGTTTAGTCAAAATGTAAATAAAAGTCTCACCAATAATTATTTGATAGAGAAATCAAACTCAAATTCTCATAAATAATTTATTTTTTAGTGGACTTATAAATCACTCAACACGATTACTTGCTACACTTTAAAATTAGTAATAGAGAGAGAAAATTCAAAACTCTTCAAATATCTTGTATTAAAAAGAATACTGCATTTTTAAAACATTTGAAAGTTTGACTAAAAAAATACCAAGCCATTTTTATTGTATTTGATTACTTGTTAACATTTTTCATATACTTATTCGTTAAATTAAAATTAATCAGATTATAGAAAAAGATTCTATACTAAGTTATATTCGTATAAAAAAAATTAACAGCAAAATAAAAGAATAGTTTTCTACAATTTTCTTTTTGAACGATAGTTTTCTAGAACAAATTTAGTTGAAGCGATCAAGCTAAGCCACCGATTCTTGCAACTTAGAGGGTGTTATGATTATTTTGCCACGTAAAATGTTCTTTTTCTTTTTTGAGAATTTCGTGCCACATACATAAGGTTTCAAAAGGTGAGAAGAAAGTGACGGATGCAAATGCAATAAAACAATTTTAACGATGGCCTATGCATTTGTCAAGAAAAATAAAAATAATGGCTTTTAAAGACATTAATCAACTAAATTAATAACAATTGGATAATGGCATAATGCTATCATACAAACGTTGGATCCCACTCTTGTTGATTTTGATCGTGCATAATTTGTTCCACTAATCTTCTCTCTCAAAATGGATACGATTTAATTTGTTTCAAACTAAGCTATGATAGCAATCTTGTTAGGGACTTCTCAATCGAGCTTTGTAACTTCCCAATTTACCCACCTATATTCCCTAAACCTTGGTTTTTTCCGGTAATTAGCTCTTTATAAGTAATGTTATGTTCCTTGGGAAATCTAGGTAGATGTCGATTCCAATATAGTAATTTGTCTATCATTTTTTTTTGGCAAATGAATAAAAAATAAGGGGGGACACGTATTTACTAAAGTTGTTATATAATAATGAGATAGAAAAAAGAAAGAGCAAAGTGATCATGCAATAATTAATCGGTTGTACATATCTAGCTTCAATTTGTAGCTCAACCATACATTTAGCTCTCCAAGCAAACAAGTATTTTGCTTTTTTCATCTAAACCAAAACCAGAACAAGTGTGCGTCTATAGTGTGTCCAAAACCATGCCGCTATGTGTTGGTCACCTAATATAATCACTTGTGTGTAGTGTACTTGTTCATGTTCATGTGTGTACATCTGGTATAATACCTATGAAATGAAACGTGTCCCTCAAAGGGTTTGTTCTTATAAACTTTTCTTAAAATTATTATATGAATGTGTATACAAACTTTTTTTATAATTATTATATTAATATGTATAAAATAATATTTCACTCGTGTCTATCGATTGTCCACAATTTCCCATACATAGATCTCCTAAATTAATTATCAAAATATATATATGCGTTTTAATTTGTTTTTGCTTCTGAGTCATTGGTTTAATATGATGATAATCATGTAGTTCATTATTATCATTATAATTATAATAAAAATGTCATATAGTCTTAGTCATAGAACAAAGACGACTCCAACTACCATAGGAAAAGGGATAATGAAAAGTGAACAGATTAAAGTGGCAGACTTCCCTGCCAATAGGAGTAACGTATTTTTGCCCACATATTTTATTTTATAAAATAGTTGACTTGGTCTATTTTGGTATTAATACTAAACCAGTTATAAACATTTATAATTTATAAGATAAGATACTATGTTTGGAGTTAATAATGTCAAATAAATATAAAAACAACTAACATTTTCTAATTAACTTGCATGTTTGTTTTATATTTTCTTTGTTTAAAGGCTTTTATAGGGCATTTGACTAACATGGTATTTTCTTCGTCGTAGATTTCATTAAGTTATTACACAAATCGATTTTCTTCGCCATTAAAATGATTGAAGTGATGCTAGTGTTTTACATGTTTTTATAATTTTTTTTCCTCAAGTTAAGGTGTTATGTTATATATCTTATGGTTTTCGTTGTCCATATGTTTTTTCGTAATTTAATCAAATGGTTCCCCTATCAAGTATGGTTTAATCTGTATGTTCATTTGAAGATCTTTAATTTAGTTTCAAATTGCCTGCCTTTGTTCATCTGGGGGATTAAGCTTTGTATTTATTTTTTTTAAACGTTTCTAATTTGCTTTGAACATTTGCCTCCTTTTATTCATAAAAAAAAGCAAAAATATTAAGTGTTTAAGACTCAATATGTTGAGTAAAAAAACCCGAATATACAATATCTTAAAAAGTTCACAAAAAAATAAATATAAAGAGTAAAAAAATAGCATACTAATATAATTTTCTTATTTTGATTATGTGTTATTATTGTCATACTAAGGTTGCATGGAGACACTTAAGTGTTATAATTTAGGGACCTATTTACATTTTTCCTCGTAAACCTCAGGTTGCAATTTACACATAAGTGTTAAATTTGAGGTGTGAAATTTGCTTATTTCAAGGTTGGTAAGGTCATGTTAACGTCGAAAAATGAAATCAAGCAATTTTTTCTCCAAAAAATATACAAATACCCCTTGTTTTGCGACATAACGTTAAAAATGTACATGACGATGTCAATTTGGCAATTAACGACCATGTCATACCCTTAAACAATGAAAACTAATAGAGGGTAACAACTTCAACATTTTTTTTGTTTTGTCATTTCACTAATTTTAGGTGGCATATTTGAGTGAAGTTACAATTTCAAGGAGTGTGATGTTATTCACTCGTTAAACAATCCATCTACATTTGTTTTATATTTTCAGGTGTTCCGCCTATATACGGCGCCTTTTGTTTGTATTCTCAATTTTACCGGTCTTTGTTCGTCTTGAACAGAGATCTGGTTGTTTAATAAAATTTGTTGTTTCAAAAAAAAAAAATCCATCAACATTTGTAAACTTTTAAATACAAGTATATTTTTTTAAAATTGTAAAAAATCTCAATTGAAATACTACTGGCTTTTATGGCCCTTTTAAAAAAAATCTTGTTAATTTTAATTGAATACTACTAAATTATTTGTATCTATAAAAGTTTTAATTGAATAATACAAAAAAATATATATCAAGAAAAGTGTTTTAAAATCTCTTACAAAAACTTAATCATCACCGTCATCAACTCCTTCATCATCATAAACACATTTAATATCAATTAAAAAAACTTCCTTTTTCATAACCATCAACACCAACAACACCAGGTTTATCAACATCATCATTATCAACATCCTTGAAACCCAAACCCTTGAGTTTAAAATCAAATTCTGGGTTGAAAAAAAAAACTCAAAACCCAACATTTTCGGGTTCAACACCAACAATATAGACTCCACATCTTTTGAAGGACCCAAAACGACCGTAGTCGATTGCAAATTTAATGAAGAAGAAGAAGATATGTTGAATTTGTTGGAACAAAATGTGTTTAACATACATTACCCTTTAGAGGTTTTGATGATAACAAGGTATTAAAAATTGTCAATTGAATATGCTAATATTTGTTCAAGTGTACATGACCATAGACAAAGTTTTGATATCTTATAAGGTTCTGAAAGAACAAAAGAGAGCAAAGGAATCAACAAGATTAAAGCTTGAAGCATCTGAAGAGAAGTGCTTCTGAAGTCAAGTGCTCCTGAAGTGATGACGTCATCAGAAGCAAGTTCGTCAAAAGCATCTTATCATAAGCAATATCACCAGAAGCTGAAGTTCATCAGTAGATGAGAAACTTAAAGATTCAAAGGCTGTTCAATGGATTTAATCTCGTCCAGCATTGCAGAAGACTGAAAGAGTGAAGCAACGACCGTTTTGAAAGAATTTGAAAGCATTGGATGCTTGTTCTCTCAAAAGCGTTGACAAAGGACAACTGTACGAACTGTACAACCACTTCCTCCACTACTCTGTTCGTGTCTCTGCATCAAGACAAGAATAACAGCTATGCCTGCAACAATGTTCCTTCAAACTAGGAATGCATTTGAAATTGATCCTTCATAGGACAAT
>Ga0228711_1007775_pt1 | contig 15389 bp, 11 predicted proteins | sample MedpolnodulmetaG_2_FD_177996 | JGI IMG/M metagenome (GOLD analysis project Ga0228711, IMG submission 177996) | Root nodule microbial communities from Medicago polymorpha collected in Santa Monica, California, United States - brown nodules | ecosystem: Host-associated > Plants > Roots > Nodule...
AAGAAGGAAACAACTCAATTTATGATGTTTGAAACAAAAGAATGTTGGAGTACTACGTCCACAATCCATACTCCTAGATCAACAATCTTTTTCAACTCTTCTGATTTTGAAATTACTACACAAATAAATGGATGGGGAAGAGATCAAACGCAATTGTATGTGTGTGTTCCAGATCACATACCTGATAATCGTGCACAATTATGCAAGTTAAAGTTTTAATACTGCTCAGTAGTCAAAAGTCCCTCAAAAAATAAGTACTATAATTGAAGATCAGAATAAAACAAAGTTGTGTACTGCATCTTCAAATACTATTCAAAAGGAAGGAAGTCTTTGTAGCAATTATTTTTTAAAGGGTGACTGATTTTTTACTCTGTAAAATTCGATTGTCTTTAGATCTCTTCAATGTCGCTAATGTATATACACGGGTCTATTTTAGCTATTTGAGATAATTAGTGGTGTATCTAAATAGATAGACCTGACTACTATCTTGAATGTTGAATGTTGATTGTAGTATATGCTCTTTTGATGCTTTGATAAATATATTAAAAAGGTGCACATTTCTAATGTGGGTGTAATATGTTTACTTAATTCTCACATTTATAATCAACAACAATCTCTTAGAAAAATGCAACTATCTCCCTTAATTTGATTATTTTTCCCTTAAAACAATTGTTTTACAAAATATGTTATTCAACCTGTGCGAAGCACGGGTTTGTAACTAGTTTTTCTTAAAATATTGGTGACTGATTTAGAAAATAGCAATTTTTGTATTTTTAAGAATGTAAATACATTTTTTGAAAGAAGAATGTAAATACATGGCTTTTGAAACATAATTACTAAGTTTAGCTACTAGCCTACGTGTTGGCATTTTTCTTAAATTATGGGTGACATGCTTAAAAAATAGCAATTTTGTATTTTTAAGAATGTAAATACATTTTTTGAAAGAAGAATGTAAATAGATGGCTTTTGAGACATAATGTCAAATATGGTTTTCTTTTATTTTTTTATTTTTTTTAAATGCGTGTAAGTTGTAGAAGATACAATAGATATATACAAGGCCACACAAAATGTATAAGTATTTTGATGTTCATATAACACAACTATCAAAAACAATAGTGTCACCCTTATCAAGTTTTATATTTTAAAATAATAGTGTCCATCCCAAAATAATAGTGACAATACCCTCATCAAGTTTTACATTTTAAAATAATTTTTTCAATCTCAAAAGAATAGTGACAATCTATCTCAACAGATGGTAGGACCTGTCATTCCAGGGAGAGGTCTCCGGCAAGGGGATCCTTTGTCCCCGTATTTATTCATTTTATGTGCGGAGGGGCTGTCAGCTCTCATTCGTCAAGCAGAGGCCAGGGGCGAGTTGCATGGTGCAAAAGTTTGCAGAAATGCACCGATTATCACTCACTTATTGTTTGCCGATGATTGTTTTTTGTTTTTCAGGGCCACGGAAACGGAAGCACATACTATGAAGACTATAATGGCCATTTATGAGGCAGCTTCTGGACAGGCTATAAGCCTGCCCAAGTCTGAAATTTATTATAGCCGTAATACAAGAGCTGATGTACAAAATAACATTACTTCAATCGTGGGAGTTCAGGCAGTATTAGGCACGAGTAAATACCTTGGTTTGCCATCAATGATCGGAAGAAGTAAGAAAGCAACTTTCAATTTTATCAAAGACAGAGAGTGTGGCAAAAAATTAATACCTGGAGTAGTAAATGCTTGTCGAAAGCCGGAAGAGAGGTCATGATAAAATTTGTGCTGCAAGCAATACCTTCATATGTTATGAGTGTGTTCCTGCTTCCTACCACACTTGTAGACGAAATAGAAAAAATGATAAATGGCTTTTGGTGGGGGAATGGAAGGAGTAGCAGAAGAGGAATTCATTGGCTATCTTGGGATAAGCTTACAGTCCATAAAAATCATGGAGGTATGGGGTTTAAGGATTTGACGGCGTTTAATCTGGCAATGTTAGGTAAGCAGGGTTGGAAGTTTCAATTTCAAAAGGAATGTTTGGTTTCGAAATTATTCAAGGCTCGATACTTTCCCCGGAGCGACTATTTGGAGGCGAAATTGGGCCACAACCCAAGCTTTGTGTGGCGTAGTATCTATAGCGCCAGAAGAGTTGTTAGGTCGGGCGTTAGATGGAAAATTGGTAACGGTGTTAACATTCCAATTTTTGATGCCCCGTGGCTAGCAGATGGAGGTTGTATCTCAGGTGAAGGACAAACAGTGGAGGTTATTCAGCAAGCCAAGCTTGATTCTCTTATAAATCCATATACAAGGAGCTGGAATTATAATGCTATTAATTATTATTTTGATCACGGTATTGTACATCGCATTCTTAGGACACCTCTATTTAATCAGGTGGAGGAGGACCAATTAATATGGAAGGCTGAGAGGAACGGGCACTATTCTGTCAAAAGCGCGTATCATTTGTGTATGGAAGAAATAGGGGACATTTCATACTTGCACAGGTCGGGCTGCTGGTCAGACATTTGGAAATTGAAAGCTCCACCTAAGGTGAAGAATTTAATCTGGAGAATTTGGAGGGGGTGTCTGCCAACTCGTGACAGGTTACTTGATAGAGGCGTTAATTGTACCTCTATGTGCTCGATGTGTGAAGGCAATTACGAGGATGCTATACATGTGTTGTTCGACTGTCCAAAGGCAAGGAATGTGTGGCGGGTTAGTCAGCTCCAAGATGATGTAACAGTTGCAATGCGGAATAATAACACTGTAGCAGAAATTGTCTTCCATTTGATCCAAAATCTGCCACAAATAAAGTTGGAAAATTTTGTAACTATTGTTTGGAGCATTTGGAAGACGCGGAATATGCAAATTTGGCAAAATGTGTCGGAAACATGTCAAGCTATTGTGGAACGTGCGCGTAAGTTGTTAGAAGGATGGAAGGAAGCAAATTTATGCAAGACTCGGTTGGGGGAGGGCGAACAACATCATGTTATGCGTGCTGGCAGCAGCAGTTCAGCGATGGGAGAGGGCGAACAACAGCAGCCTATGCGTGCTGTCAACACCGCATCAGCTAGCAGCAACAGCGCTGCGACGGGAGAAGGCGAACAGCAGCCTGATATGCATGCTGTCAGCATCGCATCAGCTAGCAGGAACAGCTCTGGGATGGGAGAAGGCGAACAACAGCCTGTTACGCGTGCTGTCGACACCGTATCAGCTAGCAACAACATCCCTGCGTTGGGAGAAGGAGAAGGTGAACAGGAGTCTGTTTCGCGTGCTGTCAGCACCGTATCAGCTAGCAGCAGCAGTTCAGCGCATCGACAGTATATCAAATGGCAAAAACCAGGCAGGGGAAGGCTTAAGTGTAATGTGGACGCTGCATTCTTGAGTTCCTTAAATGTTATTGGATTTGGTATGTGTATAAGGGATGAAACTGGACAGTTTGTGGCAGCAAAGACGCTACGGTCTAGTCCTATATGTGATTCAAGTATAGGTGAAGCTTTGGGCCTGTCATATGCTATCCAATGGGTACATGAGATGCAACTCACTAACGTCGATTTTGAGATGGATGCCAAACGGGTTGTAGATTATTACATTAAAGGAAGCAATGATATATCTGAATTTGGTGCAATCATTGATGATTGTAGACGTCGATGTTGTATTTCGTTTGAAAACTCTAAGGTTGAGTTTAACAGGAGACAAGCGAATATGGTCGCTCATACTCTTGCAAGAGAGGCCATACTCCTAGCTAGTCCCCAAACTTTTAATGTTGTACCTTCTTGTATTGGTTCTTTAATTTCTAATGAAAAGGTATAAGCTATTTCCTCTAAAAAAAAAGTAGAATTGAGCTCAGATGTCTTAAACCATATCTTGAGTTCGAGTCTTGTGGATGAAAGAAATGTGGTTGTAGGGAGAAATCTCACGAAAGATGATCAATCAAATTTTTTTAATAGAGATTAATTATCAACAAAGTCGGTGAATACTTCACACCAATAATATGGTTACCCAAAAAGTAGCAATCTTAGATAGTGTTTAGCAATGAGAGAGTTCATCATCGAGAGTTGGATCATCACATAAGTGAATTGAACACCACTTCTTCACTCAAAATCTTAAATGCGTTTAAGTTGTAGAAGATACAATATATATATATATATATACAAGGCCACACAAAATGTATAATTATTTTGATGTTCATATAACACAACTATCAAAAACAATAGTGTCACCCATATCAAGTTTTATATTTTAAAATAATAGTGTCCATCCCAAAATAATAGTGACAATACCCTCATCAAGTTTTACATTTTAAAATAATTTTTTCAATCTCAAAAGAATAGTGACAATCTATCCAAGTAGAATTGAGCTCAAATGTCTTAAACAATATCTTGAGTTCGAGTCTTGTGGATGAAAGAAATGTGGTTGTAGGGAGAAATCTCACGAAAGATGATCAATCAAATTTTTTAATAGAGATTAATCATCAACAAAAGTCGGTGAATACTTCACACCAATAATATGGTTACCCAAAAAGTAGCAATCTTAGATAGTGTTTAGCAATGAGAGAGTTCATCATCGAGAGTTGGATCATCACATAAGTGAATTGAACACCACTTCTTCACTCAAAATCTTAAAACATTAGATTTATTAGTCATCTCACTTTTACGTTGTTCAACCTCAACAATTTCATCTAACATAAGACTCTAACTTAGACTCGAATCACACAACAGAAATATCTATGATTTTGCCCAACAGTCTCCACAACTTGTAAAGATTATAGCTAGAAAATTACACTGAATAGTTCTACGTCATGAATCCACTTGGCACTTGCAGCGACGAGACCTACAACTTCATCTTCCTTAACGTAACACACAACATATACTTGTTATTCGAGAAATTTTATTGAACCATCACATCAACAGTAAACTTATCCATCCCATTATTTCACAATTTAACATTTCTAGAACACACCAAACACTCCAAGCAATTCTAACAAAAATTTGTACTTTTGTTGTTCACTGAATCCACCACTACAAACATCAAGATGAATTCACCCACATTACCATTTATGTTTAGGTGCAGTAAAGAATAATTTTTGCATATTTAGACTTCAGGCAGATTAATATATAAGCCTATAAATAGAGGCATTCTCATTCTCATATATGATATTATCAACTATTCCTTCAATTTTTAACTCTGAAGCTATTTCTTTGCAAGCTAGTGTTTTAGTTTCTGATCATATTTAACAAGTTCCTCAAATATACAGGGCAACAGTTTGTTTTTTCTTTTCAATTTTACACTGTCGAGGAAAGATGAATACATCAATGCAAAAGAAAAATTAACATTAGGTTTATCATTCTACAACAATACATAAGAACAAGGTGCAATAGAGGCAAAAAGGTAAAGGCCTCTGAATTCCCTCAATCATTATTCTTCAGCTGCGGGTATCTCACTCATCAGATCCAGTCCCTCTGGCGGCAAGTCTGAACCAAGTGGTCCTAAGATCCCGTCGCTGCTGAGAGTTAATCCACTCTGGAAAACAAACAATAAGGTTCAATATATCTTCTTAAAATGTCATGAAAATCATCTAACACTTGTCATTTCAGAAGCTTTAAAATTCTTCAGCAGTAACAAGAAGTGATTTTTTTTATGCTATTTTGATTTTGGATTTTATAGATTTTTTTATCACCTTTGATATTTGCTGCTGCATCATTTTCATTGAGTTCATAATTTAAAAAATAAAATAATTAACAAGCAAATACCTCTGGCTGGAACCTAAGCATATCAGCACGAGCCATGGCTTCTGCTTGCGCTATTCTCTGTCTGAATGTCTGAGCCATCTCCTCCGCCTATAAGAAAAAAAATCAACCGATTAAAAGTTAACAATGTATATTCATTTTTTTCAAAAATGCTATTGAAAAGTGTTGAAGTGGAAAATAATCAAAGAAAGTTAGGTTGAAAATAAGAATAACAAAGCAAAGCATTTTGGCTTCTTGTAGGATATTACTCTAGAAGCAGAAAAAGCACGAAGTGGAAATAAACCATGACTACTGATATGATATTCTATAATTCTATAATTGTTAAAAGCAGATAATTTCTTTGAATTATACCTTCTCGAATACAAGTGTTGGATTACGGATCATATCTCCAGGTGTCGGTTCCAACTTCTTTGTGGAAAGACTTACACGACCTCTCTCCCGGTCATGACTTAAGATCATCACCTAATCATATAAAGAATGAGATATTATGTCAACACAACACCTGTAACTCTATTCAAATATCGATGAATTGTATTACAGGTTTACCTTCAGAGTATCACCAGGTTGAAGAACAGTTGCAATATCTGCTATACGGTCATGACTGATTTGACTGACATGAAGGAGGCCACTGATTCCACCAATGTCGACAAAGGCACCATATGGCTTTAGGCTTTGCACAGTGCCGGTGACAACTGATCCAATTCCTAGTTGTCCTTGGATGCCAGCGACGGCTTTGCGGTGGCTAAGGATAAGCCTGGCTTGTTCCTGGTCCACCTCCACAAACTTTAGAGGAACCTCCATCTCAATAATCTCTTCTCCCGGTGTTTTCTACAAAGAAAATGGGCAAAAGGGAAAGAGTTGAGTTGTTGGCTAAACTTCTAATTTTAATAAGGGGAAAAATAAAAGATATAAATGAAGCTATGAACAATAAAAGAAAGTATATGTTTACGCAGAACAATCTGCATCAGAACTTGTTGACACACATAAGTTCCATCATAGATAATATAGGAAGATTGATATTTACAAGTTTGTGCCACCAATAAAATATATTGCATCAACGCTTTCAGATTTGCAATCTTTAGAGCTTAGGTTGTTTGACACTGTTTCTCTTAATATCCATTGTACCTTTTTTACTTGCCAAATGAAAAGTTTTGATTCAATGCATGTAAGTTCATAAATGTCAATGTAGGTAAAGAGCTAACCGTTGATATCTGTGAAAATGGAACAAATCCCTTAAGGCCTTCAACTTCAGCCACCACACCACCTTTATTTGCATCAACAATCTGCCACACAAATTACACATATGAGTGAAAAAGAAATTGGTAGGGGAGAAAATCAACTCATAAATGGATACAAACAGTTTTTCTTTTGCATAATTTTGTAATCTTCTCTTAACTGAGATTACTAGAAATTGATGTCATAAATGTCTGCATCAGTAATAAACACAATATGCTAAACTTTGACTGATATTGAATTTCTGAGTAAGCAAAACTCACCTTACCCTTGACAACAGCATCTTCTGCTTGAAGTTGTCTACACCTTTCCCATGCAAGCTCAGACTGGATATCTCTTAAACTCAAGATCATACCATCATCAATTTCATTTTGACCAACAATTACAAATTCCTCTTTCACACCAGGAAATAGGCCAGCTTCTTCTACATTCCTAAGTTTGTAGAGGCACGCCTCTCGTAGAGGCAAGTAAGCCGTGGACTTTGAAGTAATGTCAACAAAAGCTCCACTAGTATCAGTGCCAAACACAGTGCCCCTAACCTGAAACCAAACCAGCAAGAGTCACCAATCTGTTTCAGATTAATTACCTCAATATGAATAGTTCTTTCAAAAATAATTGTTAAAGGCTAAACATTCAATTGGGTCCTTCAATATGTAAGACGTTGTCATTATAATCCTTGAAAATATAAAATTACAAACACATTGTTCGTAATTTTTTGGACTAAATTAACCAACGAAATCCACATTCGAGGACTAGAGTAACTAAATAAAAACACATTAGAGGACCAAAATGACTAGCAAAAAAGATATTTCGGGATGTTTTTCAATTTCAATACATTCAAGAACTATAATGAGAGTGTTTCACACATTTAGAGAACAAAATGGTTATTTACTTAATAGTTAAAATACATAAAGTCTTCTAAAAATAATTTCCGCCGTTAGTCAGATATTAAGAGTAAACTGTCATTTTGGTCTCCACATGAATGAGGCGCTCTCACTATAGCCTGAATATATCGAAATTACAAACACATTTCCAAGTGTCTCTTGTAAATAATAAATCCACTAACAGAAGACACATTCAAGCATTAAACTAACTAAAGACCCATTCAAGAACCAAAATGACTAAAAAACGACACATTTATGTATGCATTTTTGTAAATTTTAAACATTTAAGGACTGTTGTGACGTTGTCTCACACATTTAAGGATCAAAATGGACGTTCACTCCAGAACTTAACTTAACTATCTCAACTTTTTCAGCCATAAACAACATTATACTGTAAGAGGGTTTTTGTAAGTTGAGAACCAAATACTCAATTCAATTGAAAAACTCCAATGTACTAGAAACTATATCTAAACAGGGTCAGGTCTACACCACAACATACAAGCACCCATTTTCTTGTTCATACACAATCAACAAACATTTTCCTCACAAACATTAGGTAATACACAAACCTCAAAAACATGTCAATTCTACAAAAAACAATGAATTAAACAGAAATTAAAAACAACCCCACATCAAAATGCATCTTAAAAAATCACAAGCAATACTAAAGTTAACAACTTTACAACAAACAACACTAAAAAAAATTGTCAACTCAACAGCAACACTTTTCACCATCAACTAAAAAAAAAAATCCAAAATTCAATAAAAAACAAAGCATTAAACTGAAATTCAAGACAACCCCACATCAAAATTCATCTTAAATAACAACAAACATTAATAAAGCTAACAAATTTGCAACAAAAAAAAAACTGACCTTGGTACCAATTTCAGACTCAAAATCATATTTTTCAATAGCTTGAGTAAACTGATCAATAGTAAACGAAACACCTTCCATTGGAGCAGTACGACAACGTTCATAAGCATCATCGAAAAGCTCTTTAAGCTTTGCTCTTTCTTTGTTATTGGCGCTTGAAATTGCAATGGAACATACAATACCAGGGCGTCTTTGTTTATGAGTTTGTGTTGTTGTTGGTTTCCATAGAAGTGGTGTCCATTTTGTGCTGGTCAGTTGTTGAGCCACAGACGCCATGGCCATACCAATCTCTCTATCTGCTTTTCCTCAACAGACACACTCTGTTTCGGTTTTTAGTTTTATCGGATAGAAGAGGAAGAAGAAGAAGATAGATAAGGTGTGTGAGATATATGAAACGTGGATTATCTATTTCTTTTTTAAATGTGAAATGAAACAAATCTTCATTTATAACTTTTTTTTCCTTTCAAAAGTTGCATGCGTAAACTAGTTTTACATTGACGCGACGATGTAAATGGTTATAAAGTAAAAAATAAGATGATTAGTTTCTATTAGACGGCGGTGTACTGTTATAATCATTAATTGTTTTTATTAAGTATTATTGATTTAAAGATTTTTATACATATATGAAAAATTTCATAAAAAATATAAATAAAAAAATTTAGACTGAGATTTTAAAATATATTTTTTAATAAATATTATATTTGAAGATTTAAAATAAAAATAAAATAAAATGCTAATGACTTGTAACTTTGTTTTAAGATATATTATAGGATTTTAAATGGCATTGTAGGATTTATATTATTTACTTATAGGATTTCAAATTATAAAACAAATTTATAAGTCATTACAATTTCATAAATCATGTTAAAATAAAAGAATGTTGTTGAAATATAATGATATTGCTTTATTGACGGAATTATTTTAATAATTTGTATGAGGTGCTGAGTTTTTTTGGTTATGTAGTTTAGTGGATAAAAATTCACCTTTTAAAAAAATAAACGAGGTGTCTAGAATTTTAAGTGTTGGGGTAAAGAAATTTGATGTATATTAGATATTAACGTTAAAAAATTATAAAATGAGATGTGCAGTGATAACTTACTTAGAGCATTTAGAATAGAGAATTTTTTATTTTTTTTTTGATACTTGAGTCTTGTACAATCACTCCTTTGTACATTTTTAATGATAGTATTTAATAAACATTTTATGTCTCCAACCTAGCACCTCTAACAAAGAAACCCAAGAGAGAAATATAAAATGATTATTGAGTTACTCTTCCATATAAATACAAATTTTATTTTCTTCAGAAGTACCTATTAGAACCATGACTTATGAAAGCTAAGCCACACCGCCCAATTATGACATAGTTCACTAACAGCAGCAGAGGCACCAAAAGAAATACATCAATGACGTATTGAAAAGATTCAATATGTTGAACTGGAATCCAACAAGTACACCTATGAAAGAGCACGTTTCGTGCAAAATGGGTTAGGTATATAGCATAACACACACCTTGGTACGAAATTAAATCAATTGACGAAAAGAACCCCAAAATTTATAACGAGACACTTGATTGGCTTGGTAACAATTAAATAATTCAATATTTCTGATTAAAGTGAAATTTTAATCAATACTACAACCAATGACAAATTCATACATTGTTTCAGTCTTTTGACATAAAACATCTGCAATGAGACAATATGGATAAAGGAAATGATAGATTCGCACATCTTATCACTTATCAATGGCAGAATGAAATACAAGGGTATATGATAGACTTCAAAGTACACAAACTAACACCACAAGACCAGTTAACCAGAAAAGTTCAAGTTCAACCATAAACAATAGAACTCTGGATAGTTTAAAAAAACTTATCAAATGCTACACATGAAGGAACTCGTTAACTCCAAAAAAGAAGTTAAAACATATAACTATAATTTAGTATTAGGTCATGAAGCTCATGTGAAGGTTAATGAAGATTTAAATCGAATAAAAAAGATCGAACCGGTTCATATGATCACTCAACTTACTCATCCCACAAAACAACAAAACAAAACAAGGAGCTAAGAAAATGCAAACAAACATTGTGGTTGCATTCTACCCGAGTCTAAATCATTTCTTATTTACACATGTAACAATAAATTGAAATCTAATCAGCCACGGTACCGCCAAAACTAGCTTTTGCTACATTTGTTATTTGTCTCCACAAATGCCAAAATAAACTAGAAAATGCCTCAGTAAGTTAAACAAGAGTGTATCAACCACCAACCCTCTCCAACTATCCTCTTCCTTTCCTACAAAACTTCTGGCTGCTCAAACTCTACTACAACAGCCTACAAACATTAATCAATTCTGCATAATAACTAAATTATGAGAACTATATTTACATTCAGTTACTTTCTAGCAAGCTCCTCAATTTGTTTCTAGCCTCTTCGGACATAGAGCAAGCTCTAAATCTTCGCCTATGGGGTGGACACGATTCAACAATGCTTTCGACAGCAGACAAGCAGATGACAATTACAGTAAGATTATCTGTTGTGTGTAGGCGCAATGCTTCTTTGACAAGCTCTCTGGCACTTTGCTGTGGGTCATCGTGCCTTCTTAATCCGCGACGGACAAGACTAACTGCATCCTGGCTTGACATTACATCCCAGATGCCATCACACCCAATGATCAAGAACTCGTCTTCCTCGGTCAATGTGACCACCTGAACATCGGGCTCAGCAGTAAGAGGTGAGGCAGAACCGAGTGGTAATTTTAAGTCCCAATCACCAAGGGCACGAGTGACAGAAAGATAACCATTGAGATATCCATCATCAATATAACCACCCAACTCTTCAACTCTTTTACGTTCTGGTAAATAACTTGGTCTATGATCTTGAGACATGTCAACAGCTACTCCACGCTTACAAAGAACTGCTCGACAATCACCAGCATTAGCAACCAGCAAATGCCTTCCAAGTATAAGGGCAGTCAGAGCTGTTGTCCCACAGGAACTACTAATACTCTGCTCATCAGCCAATAAAAGGTCAGCACCTAGAAAAGCTTTCCGATGAGAATCTTCCAACCTCTTCAGCAGAAGTGCATCAGAGTCATAAGTTTCCAGCATAGTAGTATCTTCAAAAAATAATTTCATAGCATTGTTCTTAACAAACACAGCTGCATCAGGACCTCCATGTCCATCAAAAACAGCATAAAAAGCACTCGGTGTAGGGTATTTCAACACAAATCCAAGATGGGCAGCTAGATCATCTATTTGAATGTGTTCATCATCCATTGATCCCCTTGGACCAATATCAGCACAGCTACCAGAACGAACCTTTGGGGTAAACATTGCAACAGCATCCTCTATAATAGATTCTGTAATCACGTCTGAGCAACTCACAGTCTAAAACAAACATAACATAAACAAACACAGATCAGCACAAAAACAATCCAACCAAAACCACAAAAGGGATTTAAGAAAGACATTATAACAAATAAACTAAAAGCTTAACCACTATGCTAAAACAACAACAACATGAAGCAACTGAAGCATAAACCATATTCCGATCCAACTCATTAATCTCTAAATATATCATAATAGTTTCTCTAAGCCACTAAAAAGTCATATCATCATGAAGCAATCGAAATCTGGAAATTACTAATATAATTGTCGGCTATATCAACAAAATAAATCATTTAAGCTTGATCACTTTTTTTTTCTCTAACCATTTTATATGATTGATACATAAACTAAGGGCCCGTTTGGATTAGCTTAATTTTGAGCTTATGAAAAACAGCTTATGCAGATAAATAAGCTTTTATGTTAATTCATAAGTTCTCACTTCACACTAATGAAAGATGTATCTTCATAAGCTGTTTTTTCATAAGCTACCTTGACAAGCTTATGAATAATACCTAAAAGCTTAAGCTGTTTTGCATAAGCTCAAAAATACGTCAATCCAAACAGGTCCTAAACCTAAATGCAAAAGAATAAACCAAAACATCCAAATACAAAATTGAAGCTACAACAAAAAAAATTCATCTTCTTCAAATCTGACAAACAAATCAACAAAAACATGAAACTCATAAAACCCAATTCTTTTCAAATCAACACCGATCAATACAAAATCATCCAAAAACAAACAACAAAACAAACTTTCACCGACCCACTAACCCAATTCTCAATTTTTCCACCGATCTAAACCCAACACAAAATTTCGAAACAAATCACAAATAAAAAAAAACCCAGCAACAAAATCTCAAAAAAAATCAAATTTGATACGAAACATACCGATTCAAAGAGAGACTTTTCAGTTGAAACAGATTCAGACGAAACGCAGAGATGATACTTAACATCCAACACGCTTTGTTGATAGATGATTTCAGTTTCCAACACCATCTTCAAGGTTACGCAATTGAACAAACGAATATCTCGATTTCGATTTGGGGGTTTGAAGAAAATTTAGGGTTTTGTTTTTGTGAGAGAATGAAACTACGCGTGTGGTGTCGTTTTATTCCTTTTTATAAGCCACGCGCTCGCATTCAAAGGAGTTTTAGTTTCACTATGCTACTAAACTGAAAAGACAGTATTGCCCTCTGAGGTAAAGGAAATGTAATTACAAGTAAAGGTTAATTTGGGAAATAAATGAAGCACGAGGATCGCCAGCGTGGCGTATCTTAAATGTGAAGGGCATAACACCGGTTGAGATTTTTCTATCGAATCTAACAGGTGTCAGGCTGGTATTAATTACAGATAAGATTTTTTTTATAAGAAAAGATAAGATGAATTGGGCAATATTTTTTTATTATTTTTATGAAAATAAATTAGACAAATTGTATTATGATTGTGAAAATATTTAGACAAAATTGTATCTATGTCCTTTAACTTTGATTCTTATTTGAGATTTATCATTTTTTTAAGTTGTTATTTATGTTACATTATTTTTTTTTATTAAGATATGTTAATTTTTTAATTTTAATAAAGTTAATTATGTTTGTAGAGTTAACTTATAAATTATGATGTGTAACCAAAAAAAAAAACTTACAAATTATGATGATTCTTTTATAAAGTTGTTTGTTTTGTAATATTTGATGATTATGTGAGTCATAACTTTTGTTTGATAATTAGAGATGGATGATATCCAGTTGGCCATTTATTACATCTTACACTAGAGATGAAATAAATAACTTATTGCCGTTTATTAATATAAGTAAGATTGACTTTTTAGGTTCATTCATCGTGGTTCATAATATGTACCACATACATCATTAAGTGAATGAATCTAAAAAGTTAATTTTGTTTATATTTAAAAACGGAGGGAGTAACTATAGATATATTTCTGATGCAAATAGTATTAATTAGACGGTGAAATTGAACAATCAAATTTAAATTACGTGGGAAATTGAAAGGGACAACCTTTTTTTGACAATTTTTTTTCAAATATGACACTTATTTTAAGATAAAGAAAGTGAATTCATTTAGTTATATAAATAATAATAATAATAATAATAATAATAATAATAATAATAATAATAATAATGCATTGACTAAATCAATTTATCATCAAACAAATTTTTCTTTTATAAAGTATCAAACAAAAGCCATGCATCAAATGGAAGGAATGAGTTGAGTATGTCAACGTGTTTAAACTAATGGATAACATAAGTTGATAAGTTTAGGATCCAGTATTCAAGTTATGATAAAAAGGACAAAATATTAATTTACTAACAGTTATCCTACTAACACTTGCTATTTAGTTTAATTTAAACGATTTTATTGAACTTTTGTAAAAAATAATATAAATAAACTTAATCAACGAAAGAAGCACTTACACATCTCCTTTTCCCTACGTTGGGTTTATTTGCTTGACGTTGCGTACACAACAAGTAAAGTAAGATGGTTATGCATATAAAATACTTGAATTAGTAGCTTTCATCCAAACTACTTTTGCTTTTCTTTTACATTTGATTGATGATTACGGCTCTTCGCCCTGCACAAAACGCTCGCATCCAACTGAAAAGATATTAATGTTTCTGCATGAGTTAAGTCACGCATCGTGACTTAACACGCGCACCTTATAAGTTATGCGTCAGTTAAGTCCGCATCACTGGCATGTGCGCGAGTTAATTCACGCACCTTAGCCGGTGGTAAGAGTTGAAGAACACACGATTTTGCACGTTTTTGTTAAGTTTTTTTTCCACATTTTTTGATTATATTTATGGTAGATATAACCTATGTTACATCCTATTGAATAAAGTAAATAAATAAATTAGAATAAATTCAGCGTGAATTCGAATAAAAATTGCGTATTGAATAAATTCAAATAAAGTTACGTATTACAAAAAATTGAAAAAAGTGCCTAATTAAACTCAGCTTGAATTCGAATAAAGTTGCGTATTGAATAAATTCAAATAAAAGTTACATTACATTATATAGACGAGTCATTACATTCGGGAATGTTCCTTCCAACTACAACAATTATATTACCCCTGAATGAGGTAAATTCAAACTAGCTAAACAACAGCTATCAAACATTCATCCGGACGTGTTATTGTTCCATTCAAAAGATTAAATTCTTGTTAGTTTGGTTTAGATGATGGTATTCAAGTGCCAAAAGAATGAGGTCCAGTCCTTGACACTTCAATACCTTCATCTAAACCAAACTAACAGGAATTTAA